>TARA_R110000851_G_scaffold98223_3_pt1 | contig 97441 bp, 88 predicted proteins | sample TARA_R110000851 | Tara Oceans TARA_R110000851 (sample SAMEA4397627) | marine metagenome | biome: Polar Biome; feature: [DCM] deep chlorophyll maximum layer (ENVO:01000326); material: water (ENVO:00002006), including particulate matter (ENVO:01000060) such as... | depth 17 m
GTAAAAGCTAAAGAGGAAAAGCTCAAATCTAATTAGCTGACTTACTTTTGGACATAAACGCTTTAGGACTATGACTCTAATCATGCTTGTTTGGGTTAGACGAAGTATGGCTGTTTTAAACTTTAGTAAAGCTTAATTCTAAAGTCCAGACGTCCTTTTTAGATGGATATTTTGCAATTCCTTGATAGTTATTTCTTCAAGCCAAAACTCAACTTCCCCTTGTGACTTGAGTATTTCATCTTCTGACAACAAAGTCTTAATGTAAGATAGGTATTTATCTACAGAAGTATTGCCTAGTTCTTTCGATACGATTAAGAGACTATAGGCTTTCATTATATTTTTCTCAACGCCCCATCCTCTATAGAAATGATTGGCTAATCTTTGCGTTGCTTCCGCATTACCATTTATTGATGCTCGCCTACAATACTCAAACGATTTTTTGTAGTCTATTTTCGTTCCCCAACCATTTGTATAATAATCACAGACTTTGAGCTGTTCTGTATCGTTATCTTGTGCGGCGGCCAAATGCCACTTAAGAGCTTCTTTATAGTTAATCTTAACGCCTTCTCCAGTTTCATATGCTGATGCCAAAAAGATCTGCGAAGGGCGATCTCCTAAACTAGCTCCAGAAGAAAAAGCTTCAAATGCTTGTATAAAATCAATCTTACCGGCTATCGAGCCATCTTTATGCATAATTCCGATATGAAAATGTGCACTACCAATGTCATATTTTGCAGCAAAAGAAAAAAGTTCAAATGCTGCTTGATAGTTTTTCTCTACTCCCTTCCCATATAAATAGAAAACCCCTAAAGATAATGAACAATAAGGATTTGTTCCCGCACAGACTTTTAATTTTTCAATATCTACCAGCTTGGAAGCAGCCTCAACAGTAACCGAAGCTGTGATTCCTTGACTGGACTCCTCAGCAGGAGGTTTATAGTCAGCTTCAACAACAGCGCTAAAAATGACTAAAGATAAAATAATATTTAAAACTTTGATTTTATTGTCTCCTCACGAAGTTAACAGGCTATCATCCAGCGTCTTGAATAAATATCTACTTCACTTTCATTAAATATATCAATGTAACCTATTGATGTAAATAGACTAATCCATCATCATCATCTAAGAATTCCAGGTTAGTCATTCCGCAAAATTGGACAAGAATATTTATAGGGTCTATTGCTACTACACATGGAAAATTAAGTTGTTGAAATATAAATGTTATATTTTTACACGCTAATTTATCGATGCCATTTGAGCTAATTTTTGCATCGCTAATAGTGGCCAATTCTTAGGGAATAATTATAACTGTACATTTACAGCTTGTAGGGAGTATGTCTTTAGCAGGATTTATTGAATAAATTAGTGACATTTAAAATCGGCTACTAACACATTTTGGGGCATAAACGTGTCAGATATACTGACTTTAAAAGGGACAAATTCAACTCTGAACTTGAGGACTTTGAAGAAAATAGCGTGAGCCTGACAGGACGTCAGGCTAGCTTTCGTTGGCCAAGGATGGCCTATCGGAAGCGTTAGCATTTTCGAATAAGACCGAGGCAAGATTCAAATGAGGTTAAAAGCTGGATCTGACCCCATGGCGACCTTTTCGCTGTTTGAAAATGTTGCGGGGCGGCTGGGAGTTCCAAGAGGGAATAGCCGTTGGTTTCCTCTTGGTCGGGTGTGGGCGAAGCGCCACGACGTTGCTTATATTCAAAAAGCGATATTATCAAACTCATAACAGTCTAATATGAAGATTGACATTGGCCTCAGCGATGTACACTTTGCCTAGGCAATAAGTATCAATGAAGTGTTGGTATCGAATAAACTAATTTGATTATAAAACTCATCCAGCCACAATAATAAAGCGGATTAAACTGAGCTAGCAGACAAACAAAAAGGGCTTAGCATTGCTGCTAAGCCCTTCTATAAATTGGTGGAGGCGGCGGGACTTGAACCCGCGTCCAGAAAGCCTACATCCTCGGCACTACATGTTTAGTCTCTCTTTTATTTAACCAATCAGTCTCCGAAAGACAGGATGCTACTTGGTGAGTCCGGTACTGTTTCGCGGTTCACCCCCGGACGGAGTTCCCTCGCTAGCACACTGTAATATGACCATCAGAATCCACTGTCCACGTGCGAAACGTGTGGTTGATGGCTAGCTAGCCTAAGCTGCTAGAGAGTAGTTAGAGTCGTTTGCAACTATAACGGTGCGGCTTTTTACGAGGCCAACCGCCCCTCGACATGCTCCTTGGGTTTCGTGAATCCTGTCGAATCCAGAATCGCCCCCAATTGAGTTAACTATAGCGTGTTGTTAGATGAATACCTAGCGTCCATTAACAAAATATAATCGTTTGTTCACTATCTGTTCGTAATAGGCTCAACTTCGTAATAGAGCTCTGTTAGTTAAAGACTTATCAGTGTTATTCACTTCAAAGGTCTATTGATGAGATTAAGCGTTCTCTTTGTCTTTTTTCATGACACGCGCTTTTTCAATTTTCCATTCGCGTTCTTTGGTGTCTTCACGTTTATCGTGATCTTTTTTACCTTTACCTAAACCAATTTCTACTTTTACCCAAGCGCCTTTACGCCAGTACATTGATAATGGCACTAAGGTGTAGCCTTGACGTTCAATTAGGCCGGCAAGTTTGTCAATTTCTTTGCGCTTTAATAGCAGTTTTTTTGTTCTGATGGGATCACATATTACATGGGTTGAAGCGGTATTAAGTGGTTGAATAGTACAACCATGCATAAAGGCTTCACCCTCTTTAATATATACATAACAATCAGATAAGTTGACTTTCCCCATACGAATGGACTTAACTTCCCAGCCCATAAGTTGCAATCCTGCTTCGACCTTTTCTTCGATGCGGTATTCAAAGGTCGCGCGTTTATTACGTGCGATGCTCGCTGAGGAATTTTTTGCTGATTTCTTTTTTACCATAGTTATTACCGTCTGATTGCCGTTATTGACCTGAAGGATGGTGCTGGACAACCCGCAGTGAGCCCATTTGATAAACTCTATTAAGTTAATCTATTAACTAATAGATATGGGGGAGATTTTTGATCTTTCAACGATTATACCCAGTTTCTTAGTGATTGTGTTATTTCCAACGTGATTTAACACTCTCAAAGATGCCTTTTTTGTTGAACGTGATAAAATCGGGCTATTGTATTAAGGATAGTGATGTCAGATGCCCAAGATTTCCAAGAATGTACTGGTTAGATTTAGTGCCTTACAGATGTATGATTTAGTCAATGATGTTGAATCGTATCATGCTTTTCTACCCGGATGTGTAGGGGGGAAGGTGCTTGAGTTTGATGGTAAAACCATGGTGGCTTCGGTTGATGTCAGTAAAGCGGGGATCAGTAAAACATTTACCACGCGCAATCAAGTTGTTCGCGCCAAATCGATTTCACTTGAATTGGAAAATGGCCCGTTTAAGTATATGCATGGCTTGTGGACATTTACCGAGCTGACTGAAGATGCCTGTAAAGTTGAATTCGATTTAGATTTCGAATTTTCTAGTGTGCTTGTTGATATGGCGTTTGGTAAGGTATTTAAGGATTTAATGTCGTCGATGGTGATGGCATTTACCGACAGGGCAAAGGTGATTTATCGTGATTAATACAACAGAAAAATTCTCGGTAGATGTTATTTATGCATTGCCAAAACAACAGAAAATTATTCCGATTATGGTGTCGCCAGGAACCACATTTATTGAAGCCGTTAAGCAAAGTGATATGGTGCTTTTTTTTCCTGATATTAACCTTGAAGAGGTTAAGCTTGGGGTATTTAGCCGTCAGGCTAAACATGATGAAGTGCTCGTTCCTGGGCAGCGTGTCGAAATTTATCGCCCGTTAATTGCAGATCCTAAAGATGTGCGTCGTAAGCGCGCCGAAAAGGCCAAAGATGAAGGTCGTATTAATAAAATTACCGGTGCCAAAGTCAACTAACCTTCGCTTAGGATACTAAACGGTTATCAAACCGCCCTTATCCCGAACTAAGGTTAATCAATCTCAACTCGGGCTAAGAGATGAGCTATATAGCAAAAAAAAAGCAGGCTCCTCAATAGAGGTCCTGCTTTTTTTTGCTTAAATCACATGGTGGCATTTGACTTATAACGCTTCATTATCGGTTTTAGCTTGATTTTTTAACGTCGGACGTTGCTCTTCAACCAAAGGTTTCGCATCTGGGCGAACTTCAGGTAATAAAGGCTTAAGATCAGGCTGGTTGACCGAGGGTAATGAGCTTTGCCCAAGCGGGGTATTAAAATCGTTACTGAGATCATAATCACCCACAACACTGGAAACTTTGTCGCCATTAAAGTGAATAATCAATTCTTTATGGGTAATGCTAGCATCTCGACCACTTTTGAAATGATACACATAATACCAAGTGTCATCGGAGAAGCTGTCGCGCAATACTGGGCGACCTAAAATATATTCGGTTTGCTCTTTAGTCATGTCGATACGAAGTTTATCGACTTGCTGTGTTTCCATGTAGTTGCCTTGGGGCACGTCTGGTTTATAAATCAACCAATCAAACACACTGCATCCGCTAAGAGATAATGAAAGCGCTACTGCGCTTACAAGGGTAAGACTTTGTTTTTTGTTTATCATTGTCTGCGCTACTTCCTAAATTCTGTCGGTCATCATACCCAAGCTGTCCCTATGCTGACAAGGGGCTATTAGAAGATGTTGTGGCTTTGAGTCAATTTAGCGCGCTAAGTTCCATTTTTCGGATAAATAAATTTATAGTAAATTTTCATTTTTATTTATCGTTACAGCAGAAATGTTGGTAAGATGTTGTTAAATTGTTCGATTTAAACGCTCGAGCTAATATTTGTCGATATCAAATGCTATTTATGTATAAGTCACTGATAATTTATATTTTATATAAGTTGTAGTGATTACAATAATAAGAAACCACCATGACTATTCATCCATCGCAGGTAACAACATTAGCTAGTGCAAACCAAGGTAAGCTTATTTGTGTTGGAACCGGGTTACAGCTTGCTGGGCAAATAGGCGTATTAAGTTTGAGTTATATTGAGCATGCTGATGTGGTGTTTTCGTTAGTGCCCGATGGTTTTTCTGAACGGTGGCTGATGTCGCTTAATGCTGATGTGCGTTCACTACAAGTTTACTATGCTCAACACGATGAGATAAAAAATCGCCGTGATACTTATGCTGAAATGATCAATGCCGTTTTAGATGAAGTGCGCCTAGGTAAATTAGTTGTGTGCGCATTATATGGGCACCCAGGGGTGTTTGCTTGTGTGGCGCATTTATCCATTAAACAAGCCCGTGCTGAAGGTTACGACGCGAGCATGTTACCGGGGATTTCAGCCGAAGCGTGTTTGTGGGCCGATTTAGGCATCGATCCTGGCAATAGTGGTCACCAAAGCTTTGAGGCTACTCAATTCATGCTTTATCACCATGTCCCAGATCCTACAACGCACCTGTTACTTTGGCAGATAGCCCTTGCTGGCGAACACACCTTGACTCAATTTAGTACCACTGAAGCGAGATTGCAGGTTTTGGTTGAACATTTATCTCAGTGGTATCCGCTTAATCATCAAGTGATTATATATGAAGCAGCAAATTTGCCATTTCAATCACCAGTGATAGAGCGTATATCGCTGTCGGCATTGCCAGAGGCTAGGTTAACGACGATTAGCACATTATTGATCCCTCCTGCGAGCCAAATCACTCTTAACCATGAAATGTTGGCTAAATTAGGCATAACAGCATTAGATATAGGGTAAGTGACTGTTAAAATTAAGAGATTATACGATACAATAAGAGAGGTATTATGGTTAACATGACGATTTTTTTATTAAGCTGGATATGGATGCAGAAATCATGGAATACCCTTTTGCCAATGTTAATCGGCACATTTAGAATATGGCTCATTGAAATTGTCAGCTAATGTAAGGGTAACAACTAGCACCATTTGTTGTTAACCCCACTGGAATGTAAGTACACTCCAGCTTATGAACGCTAGCTAAATCAGTAGCATGCTCTTTAGGTGTTGAGTTGCAACCTGTTATGTCATTATGATTATGAATTAACAATAAAAAACTAAAATAAATTCTTAAAATAGAGAGCATAACATGTCGAACATAAGTACATTTTTTACTAAACTGGGGACTAATGCTGCGCTATTAGAAGCATATAAGCGTGATCCTCGCGGCGTAATGAAATCAAATGGATTAACAGAAGAAGAGATTGAAGCGGTAATGTCTGGCGATAAAACGCGCATCAGCCAGTTGTCCGGTGACAAAGAAATGGCGATGTATTTGATTGTGCTAAATCCAACAGAGTAGTTATTTTGTTAAAAAAATTACCCTACATATTTATAATCTTTGTATCGTTTTTGAGCTGTACGGCGATTGCCGCTAGCATTGATTATGATAAAGGCTTAGATGCTATTGAAAAGTCATTGCAGACTGATATTAATCAAGCCATTGAACAAATTGATGCTGCATTATCTTCTGAGTCATTGTTAACGGCTCAACAACACAGTCGTTTGTATGGGTTATTAAGTGCAAAGTATATTTATTTGGGCGATTTTGTTGAAGCGGATAAGGCATTAGATAAAGCGTTAACGTTTAACCCAACAGGGGAAGTTCTGACAAATATTTATTTATTTAAAATTACCGTAAATATAGCGCAGCGAAACTATCAACGAGCTTTTTCTCTCTTAGAGGAAAATTTTTCTCGTATCGAAAATTATCAAGATAACAGCATAAAAATAAAGTCTTATAATCGCTTGTCGAACGTGTACTTACAACTCGGTGCTTATGACGAAATGCTACGAATTTCACAATTAGCACTGAGTTTAAACCAGGGTGCAGATCCACGAAATCAATGTTTTTCAATGCTACTCCTTTCCGTAGCGCATTTAAAATTACAGCACTTTGATCAAGCTGAAACATTATTCAAAGACACCCGAGTGTATTGTAAAGATCATGGCCTTCCTTTAATTGAGATTATGTCTATTAAGGGGCAAGGCAATGTGCTGTTTGATAAAGGACAATATGCGGCAGCCGAAAGTTTGTACCTAGTGGCTTTAGAACGCTACCAAAAGTTTAAATTTAAAGTTGAAATTAATGAAATACAGTCTTATTTAAGCGTTATTTATTTTCATTCAGGCGATTACCAACAAGCTAAAATGTTTGCCCAATTAGTCAATGCTTTACCTAATAAACCCAGTAACATGCAAGTAAAAAAGCGTGTTAATGAAGTCCTTTCTTTGATTGCAGGTAAACGTGGTCACTTTGATAAAGCGTACCAATATCAAGTTGTCGCTTCTGCACTGGCTAAGCAATTGCTTGATGAACAGAAAGTAAAAGAAAATGCTTATCAAATGGCCCGCTTTGATAGCGTTGAAAAAAATCGTGAGAATACCAGTTTGATCCAAGATCACGAGTTACTGATAAAACAAAAAGATTTAGTCATGAAGGAAAAAAGCTCCTCCATCATGATCTCAACGTTACTTGTGGGTCTTTCTGTTGGTTTATTATTGTTATTGGTATCTGCTTGGTTGCAACGTAATCAATTTATGAAACAAGCGCAGCGAGATGGATTAACGGGGATTTTTAACCGCCGTACAGGACAAGACATGGCGGAAAATGAATTCATTCAAGCTCAAACGCTTGGCGAGTCATTCTCAGTTATGTTGATGGATTTGGACTTATTTAAAAATATTAATGATCAATATGGTCATGCCACCGGTGACTGGGTATTAAAAAAGGTGACTCATGTGATTGGTGATATGTTGAACTCTACTCATATTTTTACTCGAATGGGCGGGGAAGAGTTTGCTATCTTTATGCCCAAGCAGACTGAAAATATAGCTGCTGATTTAGCCGAACAGATCCGCAGTGAAGTTGCCAATATTAACACTCGTTTCTCTGGCCACGATTTTACGGTTACCATCAGTTGTGGCATTAGCAGTGTCGATAAAAATGATTTAAGCCTTGATCCATTAATTCACCGTGCCGATTTAGCCCTTTATAAGGCCAAACATAATGGTCGAAATTGTGCGGTATGTTACAACGACACCATGAAACCGCCGTCATCAGACAAGCTGACAATAATCGAATCAGGCTTATGATAGCACCCCATGTCATTGCGGCTAAAATCGGCCCCCAGCTGTTGTGGTTAAGGGGGTAAAGTCTCTGCCCCAAGTTGCTTCAAGCAAAATCCTATCAAGCCCCCTAGTGGCAAACATTAACCGCATGCCCACCTTATGACTCTCTTTGTTAGCTCTTTGTTAGCTCTTTCTCAACGCTTTCTCAATTTTTCCCGCCACGTAGCGTATAAGCATGACTCTGTTCACGCTAGAAATGGTTGATGAGTTATCGATAAGTCGATAACTGCCATGCAGTGAGCGTAGCGTTGCGATCACCGCTGTTTAATACTTTCGACTGCACCATTTGGGTTCTCTATTGCCCCATTCGTGAACTTTTTTCATTTTTTTTTAAAAAAAATTTAATTTTATTTAAAACAGACCAATCTGCTTGATCTTGTTGATCGGGTGACGTAACTCACACTTTTAAACGTCCTAATGTCTTTTTTTATAACGTTTACGTGAACGTAAATTTAAAACGGTTGTTTAAATTTTTGAGTTGACTGCTTTAGTTTAGTATCTTGTTTTTAAACAATAAAATGTAGTTACGTATAGGTAAGTTAAAAACGTTATCAAATTGTTTAATTCAACAATGTAGACTAAAGTTATGTAAATATATGTTTACATTGAGTAATTAAATTACAAGCTTTTATACTATTTCAGTTTACTGGTCAATTGGTAAGATGAATTTGTACCCACTCATTTAAAGTATAAACTCTAATTATTAAAGTTAATATTAATCATTAGCTTAATTGCTTTTTATTCTTTGGTATTACCAATTTGTGTGATCGTCGACACTGTGTTTAAGGCGGTTTTGGTAAAGTATTAACTGTTGCAATTACAAACGTTTTTGGTTAGTTTTTAGTACGAAACAAACATTTGAACGTTTGTATTTTTAACTTTCAGGTTAACCGTCAGTTTCAGTTAACGATTATTGGCATACTCTTTATTGAACTTGATTTGAAACATTTAAGCGTAGGCCGTGATAGTGGTGCTTAGCTTTACGATTCAATGTGAGTGATAGCAATAACTAGTCTGTTTAAGTAATGAAGCATGACAACCAACATCAACACATATAGCACTATCAACACTGATAGCACTTAGGGAGCCAAATATGACCGCAGAACAATTGGTAGCTCAATACAGTAAGTCCACAGCAAATGCTGATGATTCGCTTAAAACCGATCTCACGTTTATTGGTCCCACTGTCAACGGCCAAGATGAGGTCTTTAACTCTGGCGCCGTGACTTTCCTTGATTCGTTATGCGCAAAGTTTGTTGATGAAGTACCTGAGTTGTTAAGTAAACGTCAACATAAACAAGCTCGTATTGATGGTGGTGAGTTGCCAGACTTTTTACCTGAAACTCGTGCGATACGTGATGGTGATTGGACTATTCGCGGCATGCCTGAAGATCTAACTGACCGACGTGTTGAAATTACCGGTCCGGTTGACCGTAAAATGATCATCAACGCGATGAACGCCAATGTAAAAGTGTTTATGGCTGACTTTGAGGACTCCTTAGCACCAAGCTGGCTAAAGATTGTAGAAGGTCAAATTAACCTTCGTGATGCCGTACGTGGTGATATTGATTTTACCGCCCCAGGAACAGGTAAGCATTATTCGCTTAATCCAGACCCTGCGGTATTAATTGCACGTGTACGTGGTTTGCATCTTATTGAAAAACACATTGAATACAAAGGTAAACCTATTCCTGGTGGTTTAGTTGATTTTGCAATGTACTTTTATCATAACTATCGCCAACTGTTAGCTAACAACTCAGGACCTTACTTTTATATTCCTAAGTTAGAAAGCCATCTGGAAGCGCGTTGGTGGGCGAAAGTCTTTGCCTTTGTGGAAGAGCGTTTTTGCTTACAGCCTGGCACGATTAAATGTACGTGTTTAATTGAGACATTACCTGCGGTGTTTGAAATGGAGGAGATCCTTTATGAGCTTCGTTCGAACATTGTCGCACTTAATTGTGGTCGTTGGGACTATATCTTTAGCTATATTAAGACATTAAAGAAATACCCTGATCGTGTGTTACCAGACCGTCAAGCCGTCACCATGGACACTAAGTTTTTAAGCGCCTATTCACGCTTACTGATTAAAACCTGCCATAAACGCGGCGCATTAGCGATGGGTGGTATGGCGGCGTTTATTCCAGCCAAAGATGAAGCGACTAACGAACTCGTATTGCAAAAAGTACGTGGCGATAAAGAGTTAGAAGCCCGCAATGGTCACGATGGTACTTGGGTTGCTCATCCAGGTTTAGCCGACACCGCAATGAAAATTTTTAATGATTATATTGGTGGCGATAGAACCAATCAATTGCATATTACCCGTGATGTGGATGCGCCGATTTTAGCCAGCGAATTACTTGAGCCTTGCGATGGAGAGAAGACGGAAGCGGGAATGCGTTTGAACATCCGCATTGCTTTACAGTACATCGAAGCATGGATCCAGGGTAATGGTTGCGTACCGATTTACGGTTTGATGGAAGATGCTGCTACAGCAGAGATATCGCGCACTTCAATTTGGCAGTGGATCCAACACGGCAAGAGCTTATCAAATGGCAAATTAGTCACCAAAACATTATTTAAAGACATGTTGAAAGAAGAAATGGCCAACGTGAAGAAAGAGCTCGGTGCTGAACGTTTTAATGCTGGCAAGTTCAGTGTAGCGGCAGGGCTGTTCGAGCAAATTACCACTTCAGATGAGCTAGTCGATTTCTTAACATTACCAGGATATGAACTGCTAACGGCTTAATACGCCAGTTATCAGAATATTAATTACAACACTACTGAATTAGGCAAAGTCGAAAAATTCACTTTGCCGACCCATTACACAGGAAGGAGCGACATTATGACTACACAACTAACTCGTCAGCAACAGGTTGATGCTATTAAGAAAGATTGGGCTGAAAATCCACGTTGGAAATCGGTTAAGCGTCCTTTTACCGCTGAAGAAGTCGTCGCATTACGTGGCTCTGTCGTGCCAGAAAATACGATTGCGAAACTGGGTGCCGCTAGATTGTGGGATCTGGTTAATGGCGGCGCTAAGAAAGGCTACGTTAACTCTCTTGGTGCACTCACAGGTGGTCAAGCTGTACAACAAGCAAAAGCGGGTATTGAAGCGATTTATTTATCAGGCTGGCAGGTTGCTGCGGACGCTAACTTAGCGGGCACTATGTATCCTGACCAATCACTATACCCAGCTAACTCTGTACCAGCAGTAGTAAGCCGTATTAATAACTCATTCCGCCGCGCTGACCAAATTCAATGGGGCAAAGAAGTCAATCCTGGTGATGACAATTACACTGACTATTTCCTACCTATTATTGCAGATGCAGAAGCGGGTTTTGGTGGCGTACTAAATGCTTTCGAACTAATGAAGTCGATGATTGATGCTGGTGCTGCTGGCGTTCACTTTGAAGACCAACTCGCGTCTGTTAAAAAGTGTGGTCACATGGGCGGTAAAGTTCTAGTACCAACCCAAGAAGCAGTACAAAAGCTTGTTGCTGCGCGTTTAGCTGCAGATGTGAGCGGTGTTGATACGTTAGTTATTGCACGTACTGATGCTAATGCTGCCGATTTAATGACTTCAGATTGTGATGAATATGACCGTGACTTTGTGACAGGCGAGCGGACTAACGAAGGTTTCTACCGTGTTAAAGCTGGCTTAGACCAAGCGATTTCTCGTGGTCTTGCCTACGCACCCTATGCTGATTTAATTTGGTGTGAAACCGCTAAACCTTGTCTTGAAGAAGCGAAGAAGTTTGCTGATGCCATTCATGAACAGTATCCAGATCAACTACTTGCTTATAACTGTTCTCCTTCATTCAACTGGAAGAAGAACTTGGATGATGTAACGATTGCTAAATTCCAGCAAGAGTTATCAAACATGGGCTACAAGTACCAGTTCATCACGTTAGCAGGCATTCATAACATGTGGTACAACATGTTCGATTTAGCCTATGACTATGCACGTGGCGAAGGCATGAAGCATTATGTTGAAAAAGTACAAGAACTTGAATTTGCTGCAGCTAAGAAAGGTTACACTTTCGTGTCGCACCAGCAAGAAGTGGGTACCGGTTACTTCGATCAAGTAACAACATGTATACAAGGCGGTAAGTCTTCAGTAACTGCACTAACGGGTTCTACTGAAGAAGAACAGTTCTAAGATAGTTGCCTGACCATTTTACAAGCTTAGTCACTTTGTGACTGTTGTAACCCCGTGCGGCTCACCTACAGGTCGTACGGGATTTTTATCCAAGTATGATGGATTATAAGTATATGCTTAGTTGTTGATCTTGATTGTTTGGGTACTTCCTCCCAGTAAGCTTTTTTAACCACATTATTTGTGATTGCGGCTCTTGTGAGCCGTTTTTTTTTACCTACTCATTTATCCAAAAATCCCACGGATTGACACTAATATGGCATTGGTGGGTTGCACCTCAAACCACTCCTAAGCAAAAAGATAAGCAGAGCCTAAATAAAGTGATTAATCACGATATATATTGTCGTTTATTCAGTGTGCTAGAGTCAATTTTGTTAACTTACCAGTCAGTATGATTGAGGATACCGAAAGTGTTGTTTTTGCTTTGATACGTGAGCTAGCTTGAGCGAGTAACAATATCTACAAGACACTGTGATGAAACTGAGTATACTGAAAATAATATTTTTTACATTTAGGCTGTTTTTTTGAAACCTATGACTCCGCAAAAAGGGGCTGATTACTGGACTAAACGGATCAGTGATCAAGAAATGCCTGCATTATGTTCAACCGTGCTTGATTTAGAAAGGTTGGCAAAAGACGATGTGTCTTCGTTATCTTTATTAGGTCGAAGTGTGATGCACGATAACGCATTAACGTCACGTATTTTACGAGTGGCTAACAGCGCCATATACAACAAAGGCATTAGTCAAGTCTCAACGGTTAGCCGCGCGGCTGTGGTGCTAGGTTTTGATACTATTCGCAATATCTGTCTTACCGCTAAATTACTGACCAGCTTATTAGAAAATAAACACCTTTCAGAAGGTGTTTACCAGCGTTTATTAAAGCTGATGGCGCAGTCATTTCAAGCGGCGATGTTGGCTCGAATGATGATGAGCGACAAGGGCGAGTCGTTGCGTGAAGAAGTGTTTATTGCCTCTTTGTTATATCGGATAGGTGAAAGTGCTTTTTGGAGTATGGGTGGTGAGCAGACCGAGCAACTGGATAAAAAATTATTAACCATTGAGGATAACATTGAGCAAAAATCACTGATCCGAGCTGAACTTGGCACCTCATTTCCTCAGCTTACCCAAAGTATTGCCAGAAGTTGGGGTTTAGGTGAAGTATTGATTAAGTCTTTAGCACAACCTGATGAGCGCATGCCTGAGATCCGTTGTATATTTTTAGCGAATAAGTTATCAGAAATTGTTTCTCAGCCTAACGTTAATGCTGAAGAATTGCATAAGCGCTTATCCCAAGCCGCAGACATGTTAGACATCAGTGTGGATGAGTTTACACAACGATTCATTGATTGCAGTGACATTACCCATAAGTTAGCCATTGAATATGGTGCCAAAGCCATCGTGTCTTATTTACCTAATACTGGCGACGTATTAGAAAAAGCCGATTCTCCGATTGAGCCCACAGAGATACGACAAACCAATCAAGGTTATCAATTAAGCAAATTGAGGCAACTCACTCATTATGCGGTGGTAAAAACTGATTTTAATCAAATAATGCACACTACATTAGAAGGGATGCTAACCGGTGTTGGCTTGGATCGTTGTGGCGTGTTGTTACTATCACCGAGCCGTAAATTATTACAACCCAGAGTGATGATGGGTGATGGTGCTGAGTTATTAAAACAAGCCTTTGTGATTGAACTTGATGATCCAACATCGGTTTTTACTCAATGTGTGGGGCAAAAAAAGAGCTTTTGGGTAAATACACCAACCAGTAATGAATGCAAAGTACAAGTTGATGATGTGCTAGTTGAACGTTTTTCTCAACATGGTTTTTTATTAGCGCCACTCTGTGTAGGTCATAAAGTGTTAGGGTTGTTCTATGCCGATAGGCAGGGTTCTGAACGTCATTTTGAGCAAGACGATTTCGACAGTTTTACACACTTTAGTGAACTAGCGAATGTGTGTTTTAGGGTGTCAATGACATAGAACGATTATTGATTATTGAATGTTGAATGTTGTGCAATTACCGACAATCTTAAAAGCTAAGCGTTACATATTACATATTAGGTATTAGATATTAGATATTCAGTTTTATGGTGGTCATGATAATCGACAATGGCCACCATATCCTTAAACCCTTATTGCATAATTAAGCTGGTAATACGTTTAGCTTTGTCGTTTGGGATTGGGAAACTCAAATGATACTGAGCAATTTTCCAACCATCAACTGTTTGTACTAACGCGCCAGTACCACGGCTGATGCCATAAGCTGGGCTGTAGAGCTGTTCGTCAAATACAATCGTATCGTCAATTTGTAACAAGTGACGCGATTTTACATCGTAGTGCCAACCTTGAGTGGGTTTAGCATAGCGCTCAAATTCAACCATATTCCAACGCTCTGATGCATCGGTGCCAATAAACACGGCTTGTGAGTGATAAAGACTAAAATAAGTAATCCAGTCTGCTGCAGCAGCACTTTCATGTAATTGATTTAATAAGCCACTGACAGCTTGGCTGTCTTTTGCAGATAAACCTTGGCTGTCAATTAACTCGTTTTTTTGATTGATGTCTTTAATCACAGCTTCGCTTTCGGAGCTCACTTGTTGACTCACGTGTTCATTTTTCGGCTCGGTTTGACTTTGTTCTGCGGTTAATTCTTCCGCCTGCGTTGCGTGTAAGTCAAAAGCCGTCACTGTGGTCATTAACACGGCAATAAAACCGAGTCGGTGGATAATTGATTGCATAGTATCCCTTTTCATATTGTGAATTATTATGATGTTTTTACTATTAGTATTCTAGTGCCAATTTATGGGATCTAGCTGATAAAATTGGCTCAATTCTTTATACAATTGTTGATGTTGTTGATAAAACTCTACAGGTCGTTCGAAAAAAGTTTCACTGATCACCGCAAAAAACTCCGCCGGATTGGTCGCGCCATAATAATTGAATAATGACGGGATATGATGCTGAGCGCAATACTGAAGTTGCTGAAACTCTTGCCCCAGTGTTGTTGACCATGAGCGATATGAAGTGATATCTCGCAGTGGAGGAGCGCCATTGGCGCTGCCATCTTCTTGATCAAGTTGATGAGCAAATTCGTGTATGACCACATTACTGCCATCAAATGGATCTGCCGCGCCTTCTACAGTGCTGTTCCATGATAAAACAACTTTACCATACTCCCATGATTCACCTAGCAAGACATTACGTTGAGTAGATTGTACTCCCCCGAGGCCAGTTCGGTTTTGCTCAACAATAAACGCACTTGGGTAGACTAAAATTTGCTTCAGTTTAGGGTAATAGTCGGTTTTACGGTTGAGTAATAATAAACAGGCTTGGGCTGCGATGGTGACTTTTACTTCGTCATTAATTTCGAATCCGTTACAACCCACAAATTGTTTTTCATCGATAAAGATTTGAATATGTTTTTTGAGCTGAAGCTGCAAATCTGTCGGCATGGCTTTAAAGTATGGAAAGCGGGTTTTCAATATGTTACGCCATCGTGTGGGAAATGGCTGACGGGTGACGATATTACGTTGACGGTTGATACGCCATTGACTACTGACGATCCACCCGACGGCTATCATTGATATAACGAGCAATATTATAATCGCGATCATAGACATGTCCTGGTGGTCGAAGGGGAGTTAAATTATTGTCTCGAACTCATCATTATTGATTACTGGAGCTTGCCGATGAGTGCATTGCTCATTTTTTCATACTGTGAGTATTAATAATTAATGGGGTAGCGATTGAACAAATTCAAGCTTTAGTGAAAACTAAATAGTGACCAGGGTGTCGGCTATTAACTTTTTGGTTGGAATGAAGGCATTAAACTTTGAAAAAAAGCACTGACTAACAAATATTAACCTCATATTTGTTGCCAGCAAAAGGGTGGGGAGAAAAGAGTACTTATTTGCAATTATTAGGTGTATTTAAGATGTATTACTGGTCTGAAAAATTAGCCTCTAACATTTTTTGTTGTTGTGGTGATAAACTGAAATGTTGTGAAATCAATTGCCTGATGAGTTTTGATTTTGCTATGACTCCTTGTTGGCTCAGTAATGTTAGTTCATTTATTGCCGTTTCACTTAAGGTAAATGTACAGTGTTTGTAAGGCTGTTTTTTGCTTTTATTCGCAGACACCATTGGTTCAAGATACTGTGGATATTTACGCTGTAGAAAATCGATTATATTGCTCTGGTTATCGGCATTGGTTGTCGTAATTGTTTGCTTTGCATCATGTTGAGGACGGTCTTGACCCGCAGCATATAAATCGGCTGCCGCAATAAAGTCATCAATCGATACCGCAATGTTAGTGGTATTTTTACATAACGAAGCGTTTTTCTTGAGATCGGCTAGTCCCATAATTTCCTCTCAATGTGGTCACATTTGATGCAGTATTGCGCTGTTCGATGAGTTGTTTTGCATCGGTAATTTCGAGTAATTCGCAGGCAATACTGCGCATTTCTAATGCAGCTTTACCTTTTGGCTCTAATTCAAATACAGATAATCCCGATTCTTCGCTATCGTCGTAAATATTACGACTGTAGTTAACCGCATCTAACACGTTAATGTCGTAGGTACGACAAACATCTTTTGCTTCTATAATTCTGCTTGCCTGATTAGGTAAACTTGGGCATTGCGTGATCACGAATGACGCTTTCATTTTTGGGTTAATCATCAAACAAGTGGCGACGATATCGTCTAAATGACTGACGGTTTTTAAGTCGCGTCGTTTGGGGCGTAATGGCATTAACACATGGGATGCCACTGACATGGTTGCTCTAAGGGCTAAATTATCTTGGCCACCGCAATCGACAATAACGTAGTCGTAATGTTGCTCTAAGCTGAGTAAGTCATTACGAATTTTTCCATAGAGTTGCACGCAGTTAATAGCAGGTAATTTAGGATTATTGTTACGGGCTTGGATCCAGTCTGATGTGGTTCTTTGTGGATCACAGTCGACCATAATCACGCTTGCACTCGCCTCTTTGGTCAGAAATACCGCAATATTTTGCGCAAGACAGCTTTTACCACTGCCGCCTTTTTCACCACCAACTAATATGATCATGGACGTTGCCCTCCCAATATAAATTAACTTACATCGTTAAATGTAATTGATAACTCACTGTAATTATGGATCTAGGTTTAGTCAATTAGTTGATTTTTGACAGTTTTTTATTAATGTCATCTGGGCGGTTATTTGACTGTGTTGAGTGTTTAGACAGAAAATTGACGGCGCTAGTTTACATGCGTCAATGTTACTTAAAGGTTAAATTTAATAATGACTTACGCCAGTTAAATACGGTTAACAATCCAGTGTGCTGACACCGTTTTAATATTGGCAGCAACGAGATAACCGATTTATATACATTAAATGACTATAGGATGATTTTAATATAGCTAATTGATATAACTTGATGATGCAGCTAAATGGGTTATTTTTAAGCTAAGGGCTGTTTGATAAGCGTTTATTATCCAGAATTGAGGTCAAATAGGGTATTTAATTTTAGCATTTACTTTAGCAGTGGCTTTATTAGTCGCTTTATTAATGCTCGATATTGTCACTTGAACGTGTTTTTGAAGTGAACTTGGTGCTGATTTGACATGAATGGCCATTAACTCGACATCCGTCAGTTATGCTATTCCGTTGCTGGTGCCTTTACGGCCCGCTATAGCAAACAGATCCATTATCTGTTGATTTGGCGAAGCCTAAAGCAGTTTTGAAAATGACTCTGAGCTGATAAAATAGTTAATGTGATGGGTAATACAATAACCTTATTGATAATCAAAGGCCTGGAGCCATAGTGATGAATGAGCAGCAATTGTTAGAAGCGATTAATCAAACCATGCCATTTGGTAAATATGCTGGACGTAAATTATTGCATTTACCTGAACCGTATTTGGTCTGGTTTCATTCTAAAGGTTTTCCAGAGGGCAAGCTCGGTGAGCAACTCGCATTAATGTATGAAGTGAAACTCAATGGATTGGAAGAAATGCTACAACCGCTGTTAAAGCGGTGAAGAACGATAACAAGCGATGACAAGCGTAACAGCCTAGAGGCTAGGGCGGACTGCGTCCTGCTAGATCGCTACGCTGCTAAATAAAGCGTTCGCTCGTTAGCGCCCTAGCTCTACCGCTGTTATAGGATCTAGCCGCGAAGCGTCCTAGCACCTAGGCTTTTAACGCTTGTACCGTGTTCGCTCGTTACCGCTCGTTACCGCTCGTTATCGCTTTTGCGCCGCAACAACTTGGCGTTCAGAGCGGTTTTTTCATGTAAAAGCCGCTAAAGGTTTGACCGCGTTTTTGCTGATAGCTTGTGTGTTGCAAGATAAAGCCCATGGTTTCAAACAAGGGCTTAGATAAGCATGACGCATCAACACTGAGGTTGGAATATTGTTGCTGTATTGCCCAATGCTGCAAGTGACTGCATAAGGCGCTGGCGATGCCTTGGTGTTGGTGGTTGGGGTGTACATATAAGCAATCTATGTAACCTTGATATTTAAAGTGTGTTTCCACACTGATAAAGCCAATAACGTGCTGGTTATCAAGCGCTAACCATGCTTTATTTCGTTTGTATCTTAGTTGCCAAAATTTAGCGGAACGGGGTGCTGAGGACCATGCATTGAGTTTTAATTTTGGGTATCTTGGATGAATAATACCTTGTACGGCACAATGGTATAATTGACTGATTTGAGTTGCATTTGACGCAGAAAAATCCACGATTTGATAAGGATGAGGTAATGAATTTTGCATAAAAAAGACCAATCGATAAGATTGGTCAATTATGTAAGGTTTTAGCAATAAAACGTACTATTTTTTATTAATATCACCAACAAACATGATTTTATCAAATGTTCTGTTGAGGCTTGAGCTTTTAAAGTCACTCATCCACATTTGCTCTGACACTTCGACCTTGTCACCTTTGCTTACTTCAGTTTGCGGACCTGCTGCCCAGTATGTTTTGTCAGCTTCTTTTAACTGAACATAGGTATAACCACCGCCATTCATGGTGTCGAGAACTTCAGCTTGATGTAAAGCGCCTTGTGCCCATGCTGAAGATACACCTATAGCCAAGGTGGCCGCTGCTGCAAATGCGATTAATTTAGCTTTCATGTATGTATTCCTATTTTTATCTACAGATGATAATGGATAACGAGATTCGCTCAATTTTATGCTATTTAACCATCTCTGCTCACTGAGGTCTGTGATCTACTACGAATTATTGCGGTCTCCCAGCTGTTAGGCATGCTGGTTTAATCGCGGTGGCTAATATAATGTACATTGGCCAATAGTAGTCCGTTAATGAGGTGTCCATATTGACTGACAAAATCGATAAACGCTTCTGGTAATGTTTGATCCGTTATCGATTGTTGCCAATGTGCCAGCAACAATGCCTCATATCCTTCTTTACCCGCAGCGGTATAAGAACTTGATACCCCCAGATACAGCTTTTTAGGATCAAGAGTTTGCCATTGATCTTGTTTGTAAATTTCGACTTGGGTGATCCGTTGCCCTTTAATTTGTTTGCCGTCATAGAAGTAACGCAATCCGTAAGGATAAGGAAAACTACCTGCGCCAGTACCCATAATACCATTATTGGTTGCCGAGTTAATTGAAGACTCAAGCGCTTCAATTACATATTTTCCTTGGATTTGGTACAAGGTCAGGGGTAACTCAAAAGGTAAAATTCGTCCTACTACATCCGCTAATGACAATTGGCCTTTATTCAATGACTGTCTAACACCGCCAGCATTATGGAGGGCAAAATCAATATTCGGTTCAATATTTTTTGCGGCTTTATACATGCTTCTACTGACCCAAGGCGCAATTTCACTACCGTGAGGAAAATGTTTACTGGGCAGGCGAGTATGGACAAAATCGCGCGGGATATGGGTCAGAATTTGATTTTCTATTGCGTCTAATGATGGTCTATATTGGGTGTGAATGACCGAGTGGATCTCTTCATCATGTTGGGCATCTTTAATACAAGGGTGACTAAAAAGTTGTTCAATTAATGCCGCTGAAGTATGACTGTCAGCAACAGTGCCTTGTTTTGTGGTTACGGTAATGTTGTTATCGAGCATAAAGTAATTGTTACCCAACAGTTCGACAACCTTACCTTGTTGGTCAAAACATATTTCAGCTAAACCAACCGTTTCAGCATATTTACCGGCATGTAAAATCGGCGTTGAATTAATTGTTTCGCCATAAGGGATATTACTCAGGCCAATATCACTCAGCTCGCCTTGGAGCGTATGCGAGTGACCACCTACAATCAGGCTTATGCCATCAACTTTTGCGGCCAGTTCCCTATCTTGATCTAAGCCTAAATGGCTTAGGACGATAATGTGATGAATACCTTGTTGGTGCAAGCGTTGTATTGTTCGCTCTGTGGTCTCGATGGCATTGACAAAGTGGGTATCAGGATCCGGTCTGGCAATTAAGCGCATTTGATCAAGAGTGATGCCAATTATCGCTAGCTTGGTATCATAAAACGGCTTAATTAATACTTTGGCCGTTTCAGTTGAGTCATCAAAGTCGTATAGCATTGGATGGCCATAAAGTCGGCCCGTTTTCTGGCGGTCTTCCTGACTTAAATCCATATTACCGGCTAATACCGGAAAATCGATACGATTTAAAAACGCTTGAACAGGGCTGTTACCCGCATCGATTTCATGATTACCTATTACCATAGCATCGGGCTTTAGCAGGTTTAGTAAATGGGCATTGGCTGCACCTTTAAACTCTCTAAAATATAAGGTGCCTTGAAAGCTATCGCCGCCATGTAAAAATAGAAATGGAGTTTGCTGGGCCGCGGCTTGCTGTCTTGCCTGTTCTATTTGATAACCTAAACGTGCATAGCCACCAGAATGGGCTTCTAGTTTATAAGTGTGCTGTTGGGCTGTCAGGCTAAAATGGACTGGACTAGGTTCGAAGTTAGAATGAGTGTCATTAATGTGAGCAATAGATAAACGATAAATATTTGGCATTTTTTCCCTCAATTTAATGTCGGTATATTATACCCATTTCATTAAATATGTAATCACTCAGCGTTTCCTTTGGTCTTTCAATTTAAGCTTGTTGGTGCAAGAGTTGCCATGTAACGCAGAAACAGAATACCTAAGAGTCTTTTATTGATCGTACTTAACTTCAATTCTGGTATAAGTAAGATAAAGTGATATAAATTAGCGTGTTGTCTGGTTTGTTAACCTTGCCTTTTGTTTTGCGAGTAAAGGCAATAATAGCGCTTTTGTTGCAAGTCAATGCCACTTCGTTCGCGGGACAAAGAGCGATTTGAGAACCGTTTATTATTTTAAGGTTTGTCCAGAGATGAGGTTATTGACAATAATGCGACATATTTACACTGTACTATGGTATGGATTGAGGCTAACGCAGGATTGACTATTAGCCCCGTGATCATAGCCCCGTGATCACAACAAGTTTAGTGTGTTAACAGTGGTAAAACACCTTTTTTAACAATTAGTTAATCGAATTGCTGTTAACATTGTTAATGATTAAGATAAATTGGAATATACATCATTCAGTTGGTATAAAAAGGCTATAAATTGAATGTTAATAATTGGTTAGCCTGATTTTATAGCCAATAACGGAGGCTTAATTAACCCATATTATTTTCATCGTATATGACTAAACCTTTACTTTTTATCCGTCGTTGCCATAGTTTGCGCGCCAATGCTTGCATATTGGGCGTTAAATCCTTTGAGTCAACGATTTCTAAACCAATTAAGGTTTCGATGATATCTTCAATCGTCACAATGCCTTCGCTTGAACCGTATTCATCAACCACCAATGCGATTTTTGAACTGCGATTGATCATTAATTGAAACAGCGACAATACTCTTACGGAAGAAGGGACGACGAGTAAACTTTTTAAATGCTCTCCAATTTCAGTATCTGGGGCTTGGCGAGACTGAAGTATAATATCATTACGATTGACATAACCAATCACATTGTCACGATCACCTTGATAAATCGGGATCCGGGTAAAAGTACTGGACAAATACTGGTCGATAAATTGCTCATTAGTGATGTGAGTTGGTAATTTAAAAATCACTGTGCGGGGGGTCATGATGTCACTGACGTGCATGTCTTTCATCGACAACATTTGCGTTAACATCTGTGATTCTTGCTCACTTAATTCGCCACTGTCTTTGCCCATTTGGGTCATTGCGCTGAGTTCTTGACGAATGTATTGACCTTTTTCGCCTTTGCCGAAGAGGTTGGTGACTTTTTGAGTCATCCAAATTAAAGGCATCGTCATCTTTTCCATCCAATATAAACATAGTGATACCGATGGAGCCAATTTGCGCCAGTAATTAGCCCCTAAGGTTTTAGGAATAATTTCTGAGAAGAATAAAATTAAAAAAGTCAGAACAGCAGAGAATACGCCAAGCATTTCACTACCAAATATGATGGCCGCCTTTGCACCAGCAACAGAAGCCCCCATGGTATGTGAGATGGTATTTATCGTTAAGATAGAGACTAATGGAGAATCAATGTTTTGCTTTTGCTTATCGAGGCGTGCAGCAATAAAGGGGTGAGTTTCTTTGAGGGTTTCGATATAACTTGGAGTAACAGATAAGAGGACTGCTTCAAAAATACTGCATAGAAATGAAATGAAAATAGCAAAAAAGACAATCAAAAAAAGAGTTAACATAAATGTAAGTAGAAACTTCCTCGAGGTAGACTAAACAAACTGTATCAATTCTATCATAACATCCGATGCACTCGCTACAGTGATTAAAACGCGATACAAGCGATACTGAGTCAACTCGATGTACTCGGACAGTGGCTAAACCACGATACTAGCGATACCGAGTCAACTCGATGCACTCGCGACAGTGACTAAAACTCGATGTACTCGCGACGGTGGCTAAAACACAATATTAGAGCTACAGAATAAACTTGATGCACTCGCGACAGTGACTAAAACACGATACTAGAGAAATTGAGTAAACTCGATGCTCGAGATACTGGCTAAAACGTGATGCTAACTGTATAATTCGCCGCCCTGTTACAGGTTTTGGTGTTTTGAGGTTAGGCAGATGAGTGTAAAAAAAATCAATTTATTAGATTTTGATCGTAAAGGACTACGTGCGTTGTTCAGTGAAATGGGCGAAAAACCGTTTCGTGCCGATCAGTTAATGAAGTGGATTTATCACTTTGGGGTCACTGATTTTGAAGAAATGAACAACATAAACAAAGTTTTACGTGGAAAATTGGCTGCGAAATACGAAATTATTGCGCCTGAAATTGCTAATTTTCAAGAGTCTGCTGATGGCACCATTAAATTTGCGATCAATGTTGGTCAGGGTCAAGAAGTCGAAACGGTATATATTCCAGAAGAGGACCGCGCGACGTTATGCGTGTCGTCGCAAGTGGGTTGCGCTTTAGAATGTACTTTCTGCTCTACTGGTCAGCAAGGTTTTAACCGTAACTTAACGGTATCGGAGATCGTCGGTCAAGTCTGGAGAGTATCGCAATTTTTAGGTTTCCATAAAGACACCGGTGATAGACCCATTTCTAACGTAGTGATGATGGGTATGGGTGAGCCTTTGCTTAACCTTGCCAATGTGATCCCTGCGATGGATATTATGCTTGATGATTTTGGCTTTAGTTTATCTAAACGTCGCGTGACCTTATCAACCTCTGGTGTGGTACCTGCGCTTGATAAACTCGGTGACGTTATTGATGTGGCATTAGCGGTTAGTATCCACGCGCCTAATGATGAACTGCGCGATGTGTTGGTTCCGGTTAACAAAAAATATCCATTACAAGAATTTTTAGCGGGTATTCGTCGTTATTTAGCAAAGTCTAATGCGAATCGCGGCCGCGTAACGGTTGAATATGTGATGCTTGATCATATTAATGACAGCACAGACCAAGCGCATGAACTTGCAACGTTAATGAAAGATACTCCATGTAAGATTAACTTAATTCCGTTTAACCCGTATCCTGGTTCTCCTTACGGTCGTTCATCTAACTCACGCATAGACCGTTTTTCTAAAGTATTGATAGAACATGGCCTCACCGTTATTGTGCGTAAAACCCGTGGGGATGATATTGATGCTGCTTGTGGCCAGTTAGCGGGTGATATTCGTGATAGAACAAAGCGTTTAGCAAAAAAACAAATGCAACAGAATCAGATTTCAGTCACAATGGAATAACTCGTTGTTTACATAGATAATAGGCTTATAGATGATGCACGGAATGCAAAAGGTTGGTCTGATTACCTTATTGGCTTTGTCTGTCACTGCTTGTGTGACTGAGCGTACTTACAGTGGTACTGATATCCCTGTAGCTGAACGTCAGTTTGATAAGCAGGGGGCCGCTAGAGAGCGTATGCATCTCGGACTTACTTATCTAAATCGTGGTAATAGCGAACAAGCCAAGTATAATTTAAATAAAGCAGTTGAATATGCACCCAATACCAGTGAAGTTCATATGGCAATGGCTTATTATTACCAAACCGTAGGTGATTTAGAGCGAACCGAAGCATCATACGAAAAGGCCATTAGCTTTAGTGATGTCACCGGTGATGCGCGGAATAACTTTGGGGTGTTTTTGTGTCAACAAAATAAATTTGTCGAATCTGAGAAAATGTTTCTTGCTGCGATTGAAACACCTAAATATACCCGTACAGCATCGAGTTATGAAAACTTAGGGGTGTGCAGTCGCAAAGCAGGTGATAAAGAAAAAGCGCGACAGTATTTTAATATGGCGTTAAAGTATGATAAAAGACGGCAAGTAACGTTATTAGAACTAACCGAGTTAGCCATGGAAGATGCTGACTACGGCAATGCGCGCGAACAACTCGCAAGATACCATCGAGTTGCTAGTGAATCAGCAGAAAGTTTAGCCTTAGGGATTAAGATTGAGCGGGCGGCGAACGATGTAGAGGCCGTAAAACGATTTGGCATTTTATTAATTGCGAAGTTTCCTGCATCTCCACAAGCCAAAAATTATAGAGCTAACTTGAATTAATGACTAATGAATTCGAAGTAGAACAAGACGCAGAAAAGGCGGATTTGTTAAAAGACGTAGTGACAGCCGGCACCATTTTAAAAGCGGCTCGCGAAGCAAAGGGGATCTCGATTGAGACCGTCGCAACCCAATTGCATTTACGTCCCAAGATCATCGAAGATCTTGAAAATGATATTTTTATTAATATAGCGTCTACCACTTATGTTAGAGGCTATATTAAGAATTATGCTCGTTTTGTTAGCGCCGACATTGCTGCAATACAACAATGTTTAAGCCGTCAAGTGCCTGAAATAGTGGCACCAGTAATGCAAAGTTTTTCACGTAAGACGATCCATCAAGCTCGCAATAGTCGTCTTAATTTAGTGACTTACCTTATTGTTGCCATATTGATAGCGATGCTGGTGTTATGGTGGGTTCAAAAATCATCATTACTGACAAATGTTGATTTATCACAGCCAACCGTTGAAGAAATTGCCGCGGAAGGTAGCATGCTTGATCCGCAGCAAATCATTCGCAGTGAATCTGGGCAATCGCAAGGTGAAAACACCACCAGTGAGTCAGATTATGTGACTGAAGGCATCGATAGTTCAACTGATGCAGCTAGCAGGGCTGCGATCGAAGCTGAAGATAATCTTATCCAAACAGCGCAAAACGCGGCGAGCTCAACTCAGGCATTAACTCAACCGAGTACGCCATCGTCAACCATAACAGAGACGAGCGTATCAAGTTCTGAGAGTGTGTTAACGATTGAACTTTCGGGTGACTGTTGGGTTAACGTAACTGATGCCAATGGCAAAGTGATGGTTGATGGTGTGAAAAATGCGGCACAAAGAATAGAAGTCCGTGGTACAAAACCTTTTAAAGTGATCCTGGGTGCGCCTCAAGTAGCCAGTATCAGTCTCGATGGTAATAACGTCAGTTTAGCTGCGTTTTCCGACGGCCGAGTAGCAAGATTAACCCTGCCTAAAGCGTCATAATGCTTTAGCATAGCAATAGAGCATATTCGCATGTATAACGAATCCCCAATTATTCGCAGACCATCTACACGTATATATGTGGGCAATGTGCCTATTGGTGATGGTGCGCCGATTGCTGTGCAATCGATGACGAACACTAATACCAACGATGTTGAAGCAACCGTTGCGCAAATCCGGGCGTTAGAAAAAGTCGGTGCTGATATTGTGCGTATTTCTGTACCGACGATGGACGCAGCTGAAGCCTTTAAAATGATTAAACAGTCAGTGAATGTTCCCTTAGTGGCCGACATTCATTTTGACTATCGTATTGCCCTTAAAGTGGCAGAATACGGTGCAGATTGCTTGCGTATTAACCCGGGTAATATTGGTAATGAACAACGTATTCGCAGTGTTGTTGAGTGCGCGCGCGATAACAACATTCCAATCCGTATTGGAGTGAATGGTGGATCGCTTGAAAAAGATTTAATGGACAAATATCGCGAGCCAACGGCTGAAGCCTTATTAGAATCAGCAATGCGTCATGTAGATATTTTAGACCGTTTGAATTTTGATCAATTTAAAGTCAGCGTTAAAGCCTCAGATGTTTTCCTTGCTGTTGCATCATACCGCTTACTGGCGAAACAAATTCGTCAACCCTTGCATTTAGGCATTACCGAAGCGGGCGGCCTGCGCGCAGGCTCAGTCAAATCAGCGGTCGGTTTGGGTCTGTTATTGGCAGAAGGCATCGGTGATACCATACGTATTTCGTTAGCGGCCGATCCAGTTGAAGAAATTAAAGTGGGCTTTGATATTTTAAAGTCTTTACGCATTCGTAGCCGTGGGATTAACTTTATTGCTTGTCCTTCTTGTTCGCGCCAAGAATTTGATGTGATTAGTACCGTCAATGAACTTGAGCGTCGTCTTGAAGACATTACCACTGCAATGGACGTGTCTATTATTGGTTGCGTGGTTAATGGTCCAGGCGAAGCTCTGGTGTCAGATATTGGCTTAACTGGCGGCCATGCAAAGAGCGGTTATTATGATGGCGGAGTGCGTCAAAAAGAGCGCTTTGACAATAAAAATATTATCGATGGCTTAGAAGCCAAAATCCGTGCTAAAGCAAGCATGATGGCAAATCGCATCGCGATCACCGACAAAACTGAATAATCATTAATCCTGTGCATGACAACCTAAGTGTTGTCTATGTTGAGGGTATATTTACATTTTATTAGTGCAAGCTAATTCAAGAATTGGGCAAGTTAACAGTGGCAAAGCAAATCCAAGCTATTCGCGGTATGAATGATATTCTGCCAACGCAAAGTCCTTTATGGCAAAAAGTCGAAGCTGTATTGCGCTCATCAGTTAGTGCATTTGGTTATAGCGAAATTCGCACTCCTATTGTTGAAAGTACTGATCTTTTTAAACGCTCTATTGGTGAAGTGACCGATATTGTTGAAAAAGAAATGTACACTTTTGGCGATCGTAACAATGACAGCTTAACCTTACGCCCTGAAGGCACCGCCTCAACCGTTCGCGCGGGTAATGAGCACGGCCTTCTGTATAACCAAGAACAACGTTTATGGTATATGGGACCGATGTTTCGTCATGAGCGTCCACAAAAAGGTCGTTATCGTCAATTTCATCAGTTTGGTGTTGAAGTTTTCGGGATCGGCAGCGCCGATGTTGATGCTGAAGTATTAATGTTATCTGCCCGTTTATGGGACCAGTTAGGCATTAAAGAACATGTTGCGCTGGAGCTTAATACCCTAGGCGATCCCGCTGAGCGTGCTGCTTACCGCGATGCGTTAATTGCTTTTTTAGAGCAACACAAAGACAAATTAGATGAAGATAGCCAACGTCGGATGTATTCAAATCCATTACGTGTGCTAGACAGTAAATCGCAACAAGTGCAGGCTATTTTAAGCGATGCACCAGTATTGATGGAATACCTTGGTGAAGAATCAAAGACACATTTTTCAACTTTGTGTGAACTCTTAGACGCTGTTGGTATCCAATACACCATCAATCCGCGTTTAGTCCGTGGTTTAGATTACTATAACCGTACTGTATTTGAATGGGTTACCACTAGTTTGGGCTCGCAAGGTACGGTATTGGCAGGTGGACGTTACGACGGTTTAGTCGGCCAACTTGGTGGTAAAGATACCCCCGCTGTTGGTTTTGCTATGGGTCTTGAGCGGATTGTACTATTGCTTGAAACGCTCGAGTTAACCAGTGACATTGCCGCTGAAGTGGATGTTTATGTCACAGCAATGGGCGATAACTGCGTAGTCGAAGCCATTAAAGTGGCTCAAGAGTTGCGTCAACATTTACCAAGGCTTAAAGTCATGAGTCATTGCGGTGGCGGTAACGTTAAAAAGCAAATGAAGCGTGCCGATAAAAGCGGTGCTCAGTTTGCGTTAATTATTGGTGAAAATGAATTGGCCAGTAATCAAGTCGCTATTAAGCCATTACGAACTAACAACGAACAACAATTGGTTACGCGTAGTGAACTCGTAACTAAAATTGCAGAACTGATTTAAAAGGGGAAGTGCCAGTGGAAATTTATAGCACAGAAGAACAACAAGTAGATGCTATCAAGCAGTTCTGGAAAGATTATGGTACCTCGATTGTCGTGGGTGCCGTGGTAGGCCTTGGTGGCTTATATGGATGGAATACTTATTCAGACATGCAAGTGACGGCGGCTGAAGAAGCTTCAGAGTCATTTCAGTCTATCGTGACACAGGTTAATAATCCTGCTGCATTATTGGTTCAGGCAGAAAGCTTTGCATCAGAACATGATCAGCAAGGTTATCAAGCGCTACTAGAATTGATAATAGCAAAATCGGCAGTTGAAGCGGGTGATTTGGCTAAAGCAGAAGTTTCATTTACCAAAGTGATTGCGGCGCAACCTGGTGCTGGTTTGGGCATGGTCGCGATGATCCGTTTAGCGCGTATTCAAGCTGAGCAAAATAATGTAGGCATGGCGTTAGCCACGTTAGATCAAGTGACTGATAAAGCATTTGCTTCTCAACGTGAAGAATTAAAAGGTGACTTTTTAGTGCGTCAAGGTGACTTGGATAAAGCCAAATTAGCTTATCAAGCAGCAGTGGATAATGGTGGTGCGTTAACCAGTCCAGCGCTGACCATGAAGTTAGACAATCTAAACAAGGCATAAGGAACTTAGCCGATGAAGTCGTGGTGCAAAAATCTACTTGCCGTTGGGCTAAGTGTTGCTCTTATGTCTGCTTGTTCTTCAAGTGATGTTGAAGAAGAGCCTGTTAGTGAATTAGTTGATATACAAGCAACGGTGTTTCCTGAGATTATTTGGGATACCAGTGTTGGTGATGGCGTCGGCGATTATTATTCGCAACTTCGTCCCAGCGTCCGTTATGGCAAAGTGTTTGTTGCTGATCGCAACGGTATAGTTGTCGCTTTTGACGAAACAAGTGGTGATGAGCTTTGGAAGCAAGACTTTAATGACGTCTTTGAACAGCAGCTTGTAACCAAAACTAAAGGCATTCGTTTAGCTGCAGGTGTTACTGCGGCACGCAGTAAAGTGTTTATTGGTGGCGAAACGGGCTTATTAGTCGCGCTTGATGAGGCAACGGGTGACGTTGTGTGGTCTACGCAAGCTAATGGCGAATTATTATCGGCACCCACAGTGGCAGAAGATGTTGTCGCAGTGAATACCAGTAAAGGCACATTTGAAGCATTTAATGTCGATAACGGCGAAAAGTTATGGAGCTATGAGATGCAACTGCCAAACCTCACTTTACGGGGTACGGGTTCTGCGGTTTATGAAGCGGGCGGTTTCTTTTTAGGTTCTGCAGATGGCAAAATAGCTGTTGTTGTTAAAAGTAATGGTCAAGCAGCGTGGGAACAAACCGTTTTTAGTCCGACCGGTGCCAATGAGTTTACCCGTATGGCCGATATTGATATGACGCCATTAATATTGGGTGAGAATCTATATGTTGCTAGTTACAATGGTAATTTAGTCTCTATGGAGCTTCGCAATGGTCGCGTAGTTTGGTCGCGTAAATACTCAAGCTTTAATGATTTGGCCGCAGCAGGTATCAGCCTGTTTTTAGTGGACGACCATAGCCGTATTTACTCAGTCGATCGCCGTAATGGTTTAGAGCTATGGAGTAATTCTGAGCTTAAAAATCGTCAGTTAACGGCTCCAGCAGTAATAGATAACTATATTGTTGTCGGTGACTTTGAAGGTTACTTGCATTTTATTGACCGTATTAGCGGTGAGGTTGTTGGCCGCATTGAAGTTGATAGCGATGGCTTATATGGCCAACCTTTAGTGGTGGATGACAAAATTTATGTTCAAGGTCGCAGCGGAAAAGTCGCCATTGTGAGTTTGAACAAACAAGAGCAAAAGAATCTTGAGGAAGATACCGAAACAGATGCGGAATAAGTCCTAGCACTATTGTTGCGTTAATTAAGGTATAATATCCTTACTAGAGCCCCTGGAAGCGTTCCGGGGGCTTTTTATTGAAAAGTTTTTTAGAGGCAAAATCATGATCCCTGTTGTGGCCCTTGTTGGGCGACCGAATGTCGGCAAATCGACATTATTTAACCGTCTTACTCGTACTCGTGATGCGTTAGTCGCTGATTTCCCTGGCTTAACTCGTGACCGTAAATACGGCCGTGCATTTTTAGCTGGCTACGAGTTTATCGTTGTTGATACTGGCGGTATTGATGGCACTGAAGAGGGGATCGAAACTAAAATGGCTGAACAGTCATTGGCTGCGATCGAAGAAGCCGATGTTGTATTATTTATGACCGATGCCCGTTCTGGTCTTACCGCTGCTGATTTAGCGATTGCTCAGCATTTACGTAGCCGCGACAAGGTGACCTTTGTTGTTGCCAACAAAGTTGATGGTATTGATGCTGATTCAGCTTGTGGTGAGTTTTGGTCTCTTGGTTTAGGCGAAGTATATCAAATGGCTGCGGCACAAGGCCGTGGTGTCACCAACATGATCGACTATGCGTTAACGCCTTATGCTGAAGCTATGGGTATTGTTCGTGAATTAGACGAAGAAGGCGAACAAGTTGAGCGTGAATATACTGAAGAAGAAGCTGAAGCGGAACAAGAACGCCTACAAAACTTACCGATTAAGCTCGCCATTATTGGTAAGCCTAACGTAGGTAAATCAACGTTGATCAACCGTATTTTAGGTGAAGAGCGTGTCGTAGTTTATGACGAACCCGGTACCACCCGTGACAGTATTTATATTCCAATGTCACGCGAAGGTAGAGAGTACGTGTTAATTGATACTGCAGGTGTTCGTCGCCGCAGTAAAGTCAATGAAGTTATCGAGAAATTCTCGGTGATTAAAACCTTAAAAGCGGTTGAAGATGCTAACGTAGTATTGTTAGTGATCGATGCACGTGAAGGGATTGCAGAGCAAGATCTTGGTTTATTAGGCTTTACCTTAAACGCAGGTCGTGCATTGGTTATTGCCATAAACAAGTGGGATGGTATTGATCAAAAAATCAAAGACCGTGTTAAAAGTGAACTTGATCGCCGTTTAGGCTTTATCGATTTTGCGCGTATCCACTTTATTTCGGCGTTACATGGCACCGGTGTTGGCCATTTATATGAGTCAATTGAAGAAGCATACGACAGTGCGACACGTCGTGTGAGTACTTCAATGTTGACCCGTGTTATGCAAATGTCACAAGATGATCATCAGCCACCATTGGTTAATGGTCGTCGTGTGAAACTGAAATATGCTCACGCTGGCGGTTATAATCCACCGATTGTTGTTATCCACGGTAACCAAGTTAAGAAGCTACCTGATTCGTATAAGCGTTATATGATGAATTACTTCCGTCGGTCATTAAAAGTTGTCGGTACACCCATTCAGTTACGTTTCCATGAGGGTGCTAACCCGTTTGAAGGTAAAACGGTGAAATTAACCGTAGGTCAAGAGCGTCGTCGTAAGCGTGCAATGAGCCATATTCGCGATCGTACTAAATAACCCGCGCTAAGGTTAAGTAATCTAGCATGTAGTTAAGTTATTTATTGCTCAAAAAGCCTGACTCGTTCAGGCTTTTTTGTGGGTGTTATCGACATGATATTGGCTATTTATTGAGCCAGCAGAAATATAATCCATTGTGTCGCAATGTAATACATTAACCATTGGGCTAACCAATATGCAGCAAAAAATTATCGGTTATCATTTGGATGAAGAGCATCATTGGGTGGCAGAATTAGGCTGCGGCCATTTTCAACATGTACGCCATAATCCACCGTGGACCGTTCGCCTGTGGGTAACAACTGTTGCCGGTCGGCAACAGAAATTGGGTATGGTTCTCAGTTGCAAAAAATGCGATGTCGCGGCACCGCCAGATAGTATCGGCTAAATTAAGTTTGCTTAGCTTAAGACGTTAAATCAGCCGTGGCTCGGCAAAACCATAAATAAGCGGCTATGTAAGCACATATAATACTGTCCATTACCATTGATAGCCAAAAGCCATCGACAAAAGATTGATTGGCATTGCTCAATACTAGGCTAATAAAAAACAGCTTTTCAATTAGCGCAATGCAAAACAGTGGTTTTATCCAAGTTGAACGGACCATGGCAATAAAAAAACTGCATCCGAGCATTAATACCATAAATCCCCAATGCTGAATAAATATCGTATTGTCGACCACATAGGTTAGTTGGTTAAGATTTTCGACGGCCCATTGAGGAAACAAAGTATAAAGTCCACCTAATGAGGTTCCAAGACCTGCAAGGAATAATGCCGCTTGTCGGCTTTGGTTAAAAATATGCGTCATCTGTGACTCCCTTCAATGTTCTTTTATCGCAATAATGACATGTTTTAGTTTATCTTTCGATTAATGCCATTCATAAGTGATTGTTAAGATTTGGACGTTATAATGGCGCCATCATCATAATCCTATCGAGGTTTTCCATGCAAACACAGACTACTTATCCACTGCTACACCGTTTACTCCATTGGGGACTGGCCTTGACTATGATGGTCATGTTGTTAACCATATTATTGAGGCTTGGCTGGATGGAGAAAAACCACATGGCCGCCATTATTCATCAAGGCCTAGCCAAAATAGATCTTATTATTACGGATAAACAATCGGTGATCATTGCTAAAAGTATTCGCGGAGTGATGTTCCAATGGCATATTTACTTTGGTTATGCAGTGGGCGTATTTTTGCTGGCTCGTTTTGTTTATATGGCTAAATTTGGTCTGCACTATCCATCACCTTTCTCGCGCCAAGCGACCACAAAACAAAAGTTTCAAGCCTGGGTGTATTGGATATTTTATGCAGGTGTTGCGCTATCTGTGATACTCGGTCTATTGCTCAAATTTGGCCCTGAAGCGATAGAAGATCAGGTTGAAACAATACACAAGCTAGCACTTTGGTATTTCGTTCCTTTTATTGGTTTACATTTAGCGGGGATTTTAGTGGCTGAGTCGGGAAACGATAAAGGCCTAGTGTCTAAAATGATTGGTGGCTAGTGTTAGTGCCTGTTGATCGTTAACGATCCATGTTGCAGCAGTTTGTGGTGATGTTATCAAGGCGGAGCTTATAACGTGCAGTTGTTCTACATCAATAAGCATAACCTAATAGAAAGAAGCCACAAAAGCTGCCCATAAGATATGTTGCCATTGCTTAAGTAAATCTTAAGATTGGTAGCCTATGTTGTGGGTAATCTGTTTATTAGGTGAAAATATGATGTCAATCGGGTTATTTTCTCATTTTCGTAAAATCAAGTTTATAGCGTTAAGTTTAGCCGTAGGGTTAGGTGTTAACACCCAAACTCAAGCGGCTCCCTCATTAGAACACAATGTATTGAATCAACAAGGCGCAAGCGTTAGTTTGCAAGAGTTTGCTGGCAAAGTGGTTTATGTCGATTTTTGGGCATCATGGTGTGGCCCATGCCGTAAATCATTTCCTTGGATGAATGCAATGCAGGCTAAATATCAACAGCAAGGTTTAGAGGTGGTAGCGATTAATCTTGATGTTGATAGCGCATTAGCTCATGAGTTTTTGAGTAAGCTGCCGGCACAATTTAATCTTCGTTTTGATCCAGATGGTGATGTTGCGCACGCCTTTGAATTACAAGGTATGCCAAGTAGCTTTTTGTTTAATCGCAAAGGTGAATTAGTGCAAAGCCACGTGGGATTTTATCAACAAAATATTCCCGCATATGAACAAGAAATCCAAATGTTGTTACAGGAGTAATCATATGACAAAACCGTGGTGTCAACAATTAGCCAAGACAGTTGCTGTTATCGCTGTCGTGAGTAGCCTGGTAGGGTGTTCAAGCCTAGGTGTACAACCTTGGGAGAAAGATCAATTAGCCCGTGCAGACATGGCCTTAAACAGCGAAAAGCTCGATCTCGCGTTAGATGATCATATTTATTTTAGTAAAGAAGGCACCAGTGGTGGTCGTTCATTAGCGGGCGGAGGTTGTGGATGCAACTAACATCTAAGCAAAGTATTGCCAGTGCATTGGCGTTAGCAAGTTGTAGTTTATTGAGCCAACAGGTCAGCGCTGCAGATTCGGCAGAGTCTGGTGCTGTGAATGATGACTGGAAAGTCGACGCCGCCATTATGTATTATGGTGAGCAAGATAGAGTTCAAGCTGCTGAAGCGATTGGTAATGTGCAAAAAGCGTTTGGTGACAGTTCGCTATTGGACATGAAAATTGTGGTCGACAGTTTGACCGGCGCATCCGCCTCAGGTGCGGTTGCACAAAGCGAAAGCCAAACCTTTACTCGTCCTTCTGGTGACGGCCAATATACCGTTGCGACAGGTGACACACCGCTTGATGATACTTTTCATGATACTCGTGTTCAGCTGAGTGCGAATTGGCAAGAAGTGATTAATCAAGATTGGACCGGTAATATAGGCGTTTATGGCTCCAAAGAGTTCGATTACCTATCGATGGGCATTAACGGTGGCCTTGAGCGTAGCTTTAATAAAAATAACACCACGTTGTCGTTATCAGGTGCATTTACCAATGATGTGGTTGATCCTGTCGGTGGACGCCCAGTGGCAAAGTCAGAAATGGTGTTTCGTGGTGATTATGGCAACGATGCCGATTATCAAGCCGCCTTTGATCAAACTCGTTTAGCGGGCGATGATACCAAACAAACTAGCGATATCATGTTTGGCGTGACACAGATTATTAATCGTAATTGGTTGATGCAGGCTAACTACGGTTTATCCAGTGTGTCAGGTTACATGACTGACCCGTACAAAATTCTCAGTGAAGTCGATATCAACGGTAAAACCCAAGCTTACCGCTACGAGAATCGTCCTGACTCACGTCTTAAGCACAGTGTGTTTTTACTCACTAAAGGCGCCTTGGATTCTGGTGTAGTCGATTTTTCATATCGTTATAGTACTGATGATTGGGATATTCAGTCACAGACTTTAGAAACTCATTATCGATACTATTTTAGTCCAAGCATGTACGGACAATTGCATTTGCGTTATTACCAGCAGCAAGCGGCTGAGTTTTATCAACCCTTTTTGATGAGCGGCGATGCCATACCTGAGTATGCCAGTGCTGATTATCGTATTGGTGATATGACGGCTTATACTATTGGGCTTAAGTTCGGTCAGCGTTTATCGGGTGGCCATGAATTAAGTTATCGTCTTGAGTATTATCAGCAAAATCCTGAAAATAATGGCACAGAGATACCTGGTCAGTTGCAAAATTACGATTTATTCCCTGCGGTGAAAGCAATCATAGCCCAAGTGAGTTATTCGTTTTAAGATGAGAGTATCATCAATAAACAGAGTGATTTAACTTGCTTAAACCACTAACTAAAGTGTCAAAAGCCCCAACAGTGATGAGCTTACAGCCTCGTCCTTGGGGCTTTTTAGGTTCATTTAACGCCATGGCAAGTCCGTGTGAGTTGTTAATGGCGGTTAATGACGAGCACATTGCTAGGCAAATGCTAAATCTCGCTTATGATGAGGCAAAGCGTATCGAACATAAATTTAGTCGTTTTATTGAGGGTAATGTGGTGTGGCAGTTAAACCATGCTCAAGGTGAAACGACACCGATTGATGCCGAAACGCTTCATTTACTAACGTTCGCCCAGCAATGCTTTCAATTAAGTGAGGCGGCGTTTGATATTAGTGCTTGCCCATTAATGGCATTATGGCGCTTTGACGGCAGCCATCGTGTGCCTAGCCAAACTGATATCGATGATGCCTTGCATCATGTCGGTTTTGCTCATATTGAATTGACTGACACGACGGTTTTTATGCCTGCAGGTATGAGTGTCGACTTTGGCGGTATTGGCAAAGAATATGCGGTCGATCGCACCGCGCAATTGTTGGCTCAACGTTGGCCAAAAACGTCGGTGCTAGTCAATTTTGGTGGTGATATTGCTTGCCCTATTAGCAAGGATGATGGCTGGCAAGTGGGCATTGAAAATCCGCAGAAGCTTGATAACGCTGCAGCATTATTAACCATTCGCCAAGGTGCATTAGCCACCAGTGGCCATACCCGTCGCTATATTGAGGTTGCTGGTAAGCGTTATGGACATATTATTAATCCTAACAATGGTTACCCGGTTGAACAGGCGCCATTATCTGTCACAGTGCTGGCGCCCAATTGTGTCATGGCGGGAATGTTAGCCACCATGTCGATGTTAAAAGGACCTGATGCTGAAGACTTTTTACAGCAACAAGGTGTCGATTATAAGGTGTTTCGGTAAATAATAAGGACAATCAATGCGGGTATTGTTAGTTGAGGATAATAAGCTTTTAGCGCAAGGCTTAATGATGGGCCTTGCCAAAGAGGGTATTCAAGTCGATCATTTACCGTCCTATAAGCAGGCGCAGGTAGCGTTAGAGAATGAAGATTTTAGTGCGATTATTTTGGATCTTGGTTTGCCCGATGGCAATGGTGCTGATTTATTAAAACAGTGGCGTAGAAACGGTATCTCATTACCGATTATTGTGTTGACCGCCAACACGGATTTTGACACACGCTTGATGTGTTTAGACATTGGCGCTGATGATTATTTAAGTAAGCCCTTTGATGTAAGGGAATTAATTGCCAGGCTCAAAGCGATCATTCGTCGTCAGCATGGTTTAGATCATAACCAATTCAGTTATGGGGCGTTAGCGATTGATTTTACCCGCTGTGACGTGCATTTTCGTGATCAATTAATTTCATTGTCTCGGCGTGAATATCAACTCTTGTTAGAGTTTGCTCAGTCAGCTGGGAGAGTGTTAACTCGCAGTCAACTCGAACAATTAACGTATGGCTGGGATGAGGTGGGCAGCAACTCGATTGAAGTCCATATTCATCATCTACGTAAAAAAATGGCCACTGAATTGATTAAAACCGTGCGCGGTATTGGTTACATTTTAATGGAAATTGTATAATTTACACGTTAAGCTAAACCATTAAAAATAATAAGATTATGTCAATATTATAAGGATATTATGTTTTCGCTGCGACTATTATCAAGCTTGCTTATGTTGGTAGGTATTATATTAACCGTCACATTTTCGAGTCTATTAAGCACGCGAGATTCTATCTATGAAGTGGAAGAATTATTTGACGCGCAAATGGTTCAAACAGCCAAAATGCTGGAACAGTTTTATGTGGATCAGCTGACCGAAGAGCAACTGGCACAACTGATCTCAGTGCCAATCTTGTTTCATGTCGATGATTCCAATATCGAAACCTTTGCAGATCAAACTAACCCTGAAACATTATCCTATGAACATAAGCTCTCATTTCAATTACTGTCTGCAACGGGGGCGTTGCTGGCTTATTCTGATAGTTCAGGTAAACAGCTACTGACAGACTTTACCCCAGGTTATGCCATCAAAATTATTCAAAGCGATAAATGGCATGTTTACAGTCTGTTCTCTAAACCTAATCAAGTATGGATAGTTACAGCGCAACGGGATGATGTTCGCCAAGAGTTAGTATCATTAATCATCAGTAACACTTGGCGATCGCCATTAATCATTACCCCCATCATAATGTTTTTTATGTTGCTGCTAACCTATTATTTATTTAAACCGGTTAAGTTATTAGAGCGCCATTTAGATAATCGTGCGGTACAAGATCTAACCCCAATTGATATAAAATTACCGAAGGAATTAATTTCAACGCAATATGCATTAAACAGCTACTTATTACGCATTGCTGACACCATGATCCGTGAACGCCGTTTTAGCGCAGATGCTGCCCACGAATTAAAAACCCCTTTGGCGATTATTAAATTGCACAGTGATGGATTACGTGATGTGTTAACGGGGGCAGATGATGCAGTGCAACAAGAGGCTTTGCCTTATATTCAGGCCATGAGCGAAGGCGTTAATCATATAAGCCATACCGTGGAGCAACTGTTGCTGTTATCGCGTGTTGATGCCATTGAGGCGTTAAATATAACCGATTGTAAGCTGCAAAATATTATGGAGAACGTGATTAATCAGCTATTACACGTGATTGCTGATTACGAATGGCATATCGTTATTCCCCCTGAGATGACCATTAATGCCGATCAATTTTACCTCGAATTGGTACTGAAAAACATTATCGAAAACGCCTGCAAATACAGCCCTCTAGAATCATTAATTACCATTAAGGTTTCTGAAGATGATAAGCAGACGATGATTTGTGTGATGGATCAAGGTCGCGGAATGTCTGATGAAGAAATCAACTTAGCAAAAAACCGATTTTATCGTGTTGATGAAAATGCCTCACAAGGAGCCGGTTTAGGCTTGTCTATTTGCCAGCACATTATCAGCTTGCATCATGGCGAGCTAACCTTTAATCGGCTAGAACCTCATGGACTAACGGTGTGCATTGTATTACCTCACGCTCAGGTTTAACTTGAGTCTCCTCTGCCGCACTGATTTTCAATCAAAAAAAACAACATGAGAGGGGGATACTACTCATGCTGTTTTTTCGCGAGTGTGTTATTGACTTACTGTCTTTCTCTTGAGTGTTTACTGTCTCTTGATTGGCTTGCATGGCGTGATGATGAATTATCTCGTTGCTGACTCTTCGAGCGTGAAGCGTGTTGAGGCGCCGATCTCGTTGTTGAGCGAACTTGCTGGTTTTGCGGTTCGCTTCTGCGTGTTTGTTTAGCTTGCTTTTGCTGATGGCGCATGGCGTTAACTTGTGGCTGACGCGCTTTTTCAACTCGGGTATTACGTTGAGCTTGTTGTAATGCTTGAGTGTGTGGTTTATTTGTCACATTAGCCACGGGTTTCGCATTATATTTACGGCCTGTTTGAGTCACGTCGCGTTGACGGCTGTAGTGGGATTTTGTTGGCTCGCCTTTGCGATCAAACGATTTACCCTGTGCCGTCGGACGCTGCTGACTTAACTCGCGCTTTAGCTGAGTACTTCTGTGTTCAAGTGGCTCATTACGGTTAACGCCTCTTACCGCTGAGTTATGGCTGCGCTTGTCCTGTTTGCTGTTATGGTTTACCTGTTTACGCTGATCGTTAACCTTGGTTGAGTAATGACGAGACTCATTGGCTCGCTGACGTTTAGGCTCATGAGAATAACTTACTTTCTGGTTACGTTTTTCATAATGGCCATTGTAACGTTTGCTGAGCACTTGGCTGCGATAGGCGACGCCTTTGCGATGCTTAGGCTTATGTTGCCAATGCTGTGCACCATGGCTGTAGGTTATTTTACGTGGCGTGTAGTAACGATAGTGTGGACGCACTGGCACCGCAATCACGCGGCGGTCATGCCAATGAAAGCCACTAAAAAAGAAGTTAAAACTAATCCGCACTCCGCTGTCCCAAAAAATGGCACTGTGGTTAGGGCGATAATTCACATATGCAGGCGCATGCCAATAAACGGGTGGGTAACGGTTCCAGCGCCAGTTGCCGTAAACAATACGGCTATCGTAATAAGGCACATAAACAATTTCTGGGCGAGCCGATTCAATAATGATCCGGCGCTCAACCCGCGAGACTTTCACTTGCTCAAGGTCGGCCAAGTTATTGGCTTCATCAGCTTGCTGTCTTAAGGATTGAATGGTGTCTAACATGCGGCCTTCATCTTGTAAAAAGGCATCGCCTATGTTTTGTGTCCAAGCTAAATCATCATTTAAACGCTGTAATACATTTGGAAATGCCACCAAGGCTTTTACGCTTGGGTCCCAGTCTTGCGACTCTACGTCGGTCATGATTTGGTTAGTGTCGCGATTACCTTGGTTTGATGACCAACGCTTAGCTTGCACTATTTCTAACGGATAGGTTGACGCAATTAAGATGTGGGTTAATAAGCTGTCTGGATATAGCGCAATGGGCGCGAGCATTTGAGCCAACTCTGCATCACTGACCACACCCTCTTCGGCGGGGTAAGTGTATGTATTGGTTGGCTGCGCCGCTTGCACACTCGTTAATGGCATAAAGACCAACACTAAGGCAAGTAGCGCCTGAGCGGGTGCGTGAATGGCTTTTTTCATGTTATCTCCAGTGTCATTGATGACTGTTAACTCGATAATAACGGCTTGAAGATGAACATAAGCTGAAAGCGGATAATTGAAATTCACAGAGTGGATAGTTAATTTACCGCGCTGCCTAAAGCAGATTTTTACTGTTCAAAGGTAAACTCGAACTTGGCCCCATGTAAAGACGCTGATTGACCGACGGTTAAGTTGCCATGGTAACTGTCGACAAGATCTCTGACGATGGCCAGTCCGATCCCGTGACCTTGAGCATAAGTGTCTGCACGGATCCCACGCTCAAAAATATGTTGCTGTTTTTCTTCAGGAATACCCTCACCATCATCTTCAATTGTCATCCACAGCTGATTGTCTTGCTGTTTAAGGGTGAGTGTTACCCTTGTTTTAGCGGCTTTACAGGCATTGTCGAGCACATTGCCAAGCATTTCGGTTAAGTCTGCTTCATCGCCTTTAAAACGGGCTTGTTTGTTTGGATGATACTCGATGGTAAGATTTCGATGTTGGTAAATCTTAGTTAACGTTCTGACTAACCTGACGGCAATGCTGTCAACACTTATCCCTAAATGCCAACCGCTACCAGCGGCACTTTGTGCCCGCCTGAGTTGATAGGCAATAATCTGGTTGATGCGATTAATTTGTTCGGTCGATGCTTCGCTTAAATCGGCTTGGGTTTGAATGACCGCTAAAGGTGTTTTTAAACTGTGGGCTAAATCCGCTAAGGCATTACGGTAGCGTTTACGTTGATTTTGTTCGGTTTGTAATAAGGTGTTTAATTGTTTGGCTACTTTTTGCAGTTCCACAGGGTAGTTTGTGCTCAGCTGCATCGACGTGCCTTGTTCTACTGCAGTGAGTTCTTGGCTAAACTGACCTAAAGGCTGTAGAGTCCACAATAACCAACTTAGCTGCACTATGACCAATAAGGCGGTTAAGATCAGCAACCAAGTCCACAAGGTATTGGAGAACTTTTGGATTTGTTGCAGGTATTCTTGTTTGTTTTTTATAATGTGCAGCGTCATGGTAAAGGGCTGTTCGCTAGTGGCAAAACTGACGCTAAAACTATATATCAACAGAGGTTTATCATTAATCATTATCGAGTCGAACGTGCTTCTGCCCGTCGCGGGTTTAGGCAAGTTCATGGGTGTGTTGAGACCGAGAAATGAATTGGAAGTCCACAGTAATTGATTGTCTTTGGTGGTGATCAACGCATAAAGGCCAGAACCAATCACATTGAACTGATTTTCAAGTAAATGTGACGGCATTTGTAACTCATTATCTTCCACTTCTGCCATGGCTAAAACAGAGTAAACATACGCCTTTAACTGGTTTTTGGCGGCAACATTTACCTGGGTTTCAAAGGCATTGTTAAGGGTAATGCCAATAATGGGCAGCAACACCAAAATCAGCAATAAGGCACTGACAACAATGCGAACTTTAAGCGAACTCAGTAGGTTATGCATCTTGGTCTAATTGGCGCAGACGATAGCCTTGACCACGCAGGGTTTCAATCAATTGGTATTGATTGTCTGGGTCGAGTTTTTTACGTAACCGACGAATGAATACTTCAATTACGTTGGAGTCTAAATCAAAATCTTGGTCATAAATATGTTCGATTAAACTGCTTTTTGAATGAACAGATCCCGGATGTAACATCAGATATTCAAACAACTTATATTCTGAGCCACTTAAATTAATCACTTGCAAGTGCTTTTTAATTTCAAAACTGCGGGTATTAATACTAAATGGCCCGTTGTGGATTACTGGGCTGGCTTTACCTGCCGAACGTCTAATTAAGGCATTAACACGGGCGACAAGTTCTTCTAGCTGAAAGGGTTTACTTAAGTAATCATCTGCGCCGGCATCTAAACCAACCACTTTATCTTGCCAACTGTCTCGAGCGGTTAAAATGATAATCGGGTAGCTGATGTTTTGCTGACGTAACAGGCTGATTAATGATAAGCCATCGAGCTTGGGTAAGCCTACGTCGATAATCGCCACATCATATTGATATTCTTGAGCCTGAAATAAACCTTCCTCACCATCACTGGCGACATCAACGGTATATTGCGCCTCGATAAGATGGCGTTTGATGTTATCTTGCAAGGCTACATCGTCTTCGACGAGTAATAATCTCATGGGTTAGTTCCTTGTGACCGCGCCATTAGTAGCATCCACTGACACATAAAAAATCACCCCATCATTGGTGAGTAATTTAATCCGATAACCTGGGTGTCCATTGACGTTAGCTGACTGTACTTTTAACACTTTACCCGAATAGCGACGTTGAGCTATCTGTACCGCTTTTTGGGCGCTAGTGACCACCAGATTATTATTTTGATTATTGTTCTGACGACTATTGTTGAAGCCGGGGGAGAGGTTAACGCCTGTGGAATAAGATAAAACAGAAGCGTAAGACGAGACTGAACACGTCAGTGACAGTATCGCTAACATCAGGCTTAACATGATGGCATTTACGTTGAGCATACGCTGCATATTGTGATCCCTAATAACCTCGTTGTTGCCAGTGTAAAAGATCCCTTTCGATATAGAAACATCTACTTAACGTAACCTAATTGAGAAAAGCCTCTACAAGTATAGATAAAGTTAAATTTTTGGATAATTTGCCAGTGCAGTATACGTTCCAGCAGATGAACATTAACTGAATGGTTTTTAGGTTATGCCGAGCCTTAGCTGTATCGGTTTATGGTAGGGGCGTTAATCGGTCGGTGTTTTTCAAGGTAGTCAGCCTCGTTGTTATGATCAGCTTATGTTCAGCTTATGTTCATTTTGAGTAGGTTTTAATGGCCTTAATATCAAGACTGTGAGGAATGAACATGAAACATAATACTGCGAAAACAGCTAACGTATCGACACTGAATACCCAAGTGAAATGGGGGCTAAGTTTGTGTGTTGCCAGTGCGCTTTGGTTAAGTTCGCCAGCAGTGCATGGCGCTGAGCGGTTATCTGAACAAGGTTTGGGTACATACAGTCAGGCAAGAGTCATTAATCTCCAAACACCAGAATCTGAAGCCGATAAATTGGCTAGGGTGGATGCGTTGCATGAGCAAGCTAAGTTGCTAAGCAGCGCCGATAATGTGACTAAAAAAGTCACCCGTGAACAGGTGATGGCCAAAAATCAAAAAGTCGCTGCCACTGCAGCAAACCAACAACAGCGGGCATTAGCTCTGCAAAACCAAGTTGTTTACTACGATTTTTCATTCTATGGTGCCGATTCTCGCTTATATGATGACTACGATTACGATGGCTTTTATCAAACATTTAGTGTGACTTTTGATGCAGACATTAATAGCAGCTCGGGTGACATTCAGGCCGATGTATTTGCCGAATTATATTTAAGCCAAGATGGTGGACCGTGGATCCATTATTACTCGACTGATGTCTTCACCTTAAATGCAGACGCTAGCAATGATGATTACGAAGTGCTTACGACATTGGCCAATGGTTATCAAACTGATCATTACGATGTATTGATCGATTTATATGAATTAGGTTATGCCGATCCTGTTGCAACAATCAGCAGTGATGAATCCAATGCACTATACGCTCTGCCACTTGAAAGCAGCGATCGTGATCTGGTTTATGTCGAAGAGGTGTATATCGAAACTGAACATTCAGGTGGGGCGTTATCTTGGTTAAGTGTAGGCTTGCTCGCGGGATTTGCGAGGTTGCGTCAACGTTTGATTAATAAAAAATAACGTCATGTTTAGGCTTATGTAAGTTATAATAACTATATTATTACGTCATCTTTTTTAATTTCATCATTTTTTGATTTTGGCAGTTTTTGCTTATTCATCAGGGATAAGTATTTAGGAGTGTGTATGTTAGTAAAGTTAAATGCATCATTGTTATGCAGTTCATTAATTGGTTCGGTGCTGTTGTTGTCAGGTTGCCAATTACCTAATCCCTATACAGGTGAATCAGAAAATTCTAAAGCTACTAATGGTGCCATGATTGGCGCCCTTTCAGGCGCTGCCATTGGTGTTCTGTCATCAAGCAAAAGCGACCGCGGTAAAGGTGCTTTGATTGGTGCAGCATCTGGTGCTGCTGTTGGTGGTGGTGTTGGATATTACATGGATGTGCAAGAAGCTGAGTTGCGTAAACAGTTAAAATCCACTGGCGTCAGTGTGACCCGCAACGGTGACACGATTGTACTGAATATGCCAAATGAAGTGACCTTTGGAGTTGATCAAACGGTATTAAGTGGACGGGCTAAATCAGTATTAAACAGTGTGGTATTAGTGGCAAAAGAATACGATGACACCCGCTTAAATGTGATTGGTTATACCGACAGTTCGGGTTCTGATTCTTACAACTTACGTTTATCACAAGTACGAGCAAGCGAAGTTGCGCAGTATCTTACCAGCCAAAAAGTCAGTGGCTCACGAGTGTCATCTACTGGCATGGGCGAATCAAGCCCGATTGCGAGTAATGCTTCCGAGCAAGGTCGCTCGCAAAATCGTCGCGTTGAAATTGTACTCACGCCAATGGGTAAATAACCATTAGTCAGTAGTCAGTCGATGAATAATAAGTATTTGGTTTGTATCACTGAATACAAAAAGGGCACTAAGTGAGATAATCACTTAGTGCCCTTTTTTATGATTATGGCTGACGTTAGGCTGAGCCGTGGTGCTATGTTTTGGCTAGCGTTGGCAATTGACGTAGCGTAAGTAACCACCTCACTCTTTGATAACCGTCACTTATCCCGAGTTGAGGTTATTTAACTACCGAGGCGATGTGACCTCGGGCAAGTTGGGTCTGAATTTCATCACCAGATTTTACACTAGCGCCATCAAATAATACTTTGCCATTATTGTCTTTGGTAATCGAATAGCCACGACTTAATGTCGCTAACGGACTCACGGTATCAAGCTGATGTGCGGTATTAGACAGCTTTTGCTCTGATTGGGTCAATTTGTGCTGTATCGCATCCATTAAGCGTGTATTGAGGTATGACAATCGATTAGTTTCCATCTTTAGGGTATTAATGGGCGAGCGCTGCTGTAAGCGATTATGTAATTGCTGGTGGCGTAAGGTTAAGCGACTGAGTTTATGCTGTAAGGCGTTTTCTAGGCGCATTTGCATTTCATCAAAACGTTGTTCAAATTGCTGCAGTTTGCGTTGAGGTTCATGGCGTTGCAGTTGATGTGATAGCTGAGTTAATCGCCCATACTGCTGCAATTGGTAATGTTTCATGCCCTGTTGTAAACGCGATAATAATAGCGCCAACTTTTCAGCCTTATTGCCTTTATCTTTTGATAATAGCTCAGCGCCAGCAGAGGGGGTCGGTGCGCGAACATCGGCAACATAATCGCTGATAGTGGTATCAATTTCGTGTCCTACAGCGCTGATGACCGGCAGTGCACTGTTGTATATTGCATGGGCAAGATCTTGGTGATTAAAACACCATAAATCTTCTAATGACCCTCCTCCACGAGCCAGTAACAACACATCGACTTCCATGCGTTGATTAGCGGTGACAATAGCTTGGCAAATTAATTGATAAGCTGCTGCGCCCTGTACCTGAGTGGGGTAAACAATCACTTCGATAGAGGGATCTCGACGTGCTAATACATGTAAAATATCCCGCAGTGCAGCCCCCGTTGCCGACGTAATAACACCAATACGTTGAATATTGTCTGGGATAGGGCGTTTAGTTTCTAATGCAAATAAGCCTTCAGCGGCTAATTTTAGCTTTAATGCTTCAAATTCTTGTGCCAGTAATCCATCACCTGCTGGCTGCATGGACTCAAGCAGTAATTGATAGTCGCCACGGGGCTCGTAAACACTGATAGCACCTTTAACCAATATTTGCTGGCCATTAATAGGTTTAAAGCGTACCGATTGATTACGGCCTTTAAACATCGCACAGCGAATTTGTGAATGAGCGTCTTTTAAGGTGAGGTACCAATGGCCAGAGCTGGGTGACGAAAAGTTTGATATTTCACCGTTTAACCATATTTTACCGACTTGACCTTCAAGAATATGCTTAACTTCGCTATTCAATTGCGACACGCTATAAACATTGTTTTTTGTGGCACTCATGAATATTCTCATTCTAACGTTAATAAAAATCTATTTTCCATTTACCAACTGCAATATGCAAGGTATAATCTCGCCGCAATATTTACCTCAAATCCTACTTAACTAGGCGGATGTTGCCATGCTACGTTTACTGAAAGATGCACTCACTTTTGATGATGTTTTGTTAGTGCCTGCCCACTCGACCGTACTCCCAAATACCGCGGTTCTTAAAACTCGTTTAACGACTAAAATCGAATTAAATATTCCACTTGTGTCTGCTGCTATGGACACTGTGACTGAATCTCGCCTTGCTATCGCGATGGCGCAAGAAGGTGGTTTAGGGTTTATTCATAAAAACATGAGTATTGAGCAACAAGCCGAAGAAGTTCGTAAAGTTAAAAGTTATGAAGCCGGTATTGTTCAAGATCCCGTCACCGTCACGCCTACAACCAGCTTAACTAATTTACGTTTATTAACTGAACGTAATGGTTTTGCCGGTTACCCAGTGGTCAATGAAGCGCACGAACTTGTGGGTATTATTACTGGCCGTGATGTACGTTTTGTCACCGATTGGAGCAAAACCGTCGCTGACATGATGACCCCCAAAGATCGTTTGGTTACTGTGACTGAAGGCACTAAGTTAGATGAAGTGCAAAAATTAATGCATTCTCATCGCATTGAAAAAGTCTTAGTGGTAGACAACAACTTTAAACTCAAAGGCTTAGTCACCGTTAAAGATTTTGAAAAAGCTGAGCGCAAGCCAAACGCATGTAAAGACGAATTAGGTCGTTTACGTGTCGGTGCTGCGGTTGGTGCAGGCCCTGGTAATGAAGAGCGTGTCGATGCCCTCGTTAAAGCCGGTGTTGATGTGTTATTGATAGACTCATCACATGGTCACTCAGAAGGCGTATTACAACGTATTCGCGACACTCGAGCCAAATACCCTGATTTACAAATTGTGGGCGGCAACGTAGCAACAGCTTCAGGCGCACTAGCGTTAGTTGAAGCGGGTGTTAACGCGGTTAAAGTGGGTATCGGCCCTGGCTCAATTTGTACTACTCGTATTGTGACGGGTGTCGGCGTACCGCAAATTACCGCCGTATCAGATGCTGCAGAAGCAGTACTGGCATTAGGTATTCCAGTGATCGCAGATGGCGGCATTCGTTTCTCTGGTGACTTAGCTAAAGCATTAGCCGCGGGTGCATCATGCATCATGGCCGGTTCGATGTTTGCCGGTACTGATGAGGCGCCGGGTGAAACTGAACTTTACCAAGGCCGTGCTTACAAGTCTTACCGTGGCATGGGATCACTTGGTGCAATGGGCCAGACTCAAGGTTCATCTGACCGTTACTTCCAAAGCGATAACGCTGCTGACAAATTAGTCCCTGAAGGTATTGAAGGTCGCGTACCGTACAAAGGTAAGTTGAAAGAAATTATCCATCAGCACATGGGCGGCTTACGCTCATGCATGGGCTTAACGGGTTGCGCCACCATTAAAGAGTTAAATGAAAAAGCACAGTTTGTGAAAGTGACGTCTGCAGGAATGGGTGAGTCGCATGTGCATGACGTAACCATTACCAAAGAAGCACCAAACTATCGTTCTGGTTCATAATTTCTGTGAGGGTAACAACTGTCGCCCTCCTGTTATTAACGTTAATTTGCCCACATCGATTTGATGTGGGGTATTACACTTAATCAATATGTAAAGGTTACCCATGAGTAATATTCACGATCATAAGATTCTAATCCTCGATTTTGGTTCTCAGTACACTCAGCTTATTGCGCGTCGTATCCGTGAAATTGGTGTGTATTGTGAGTTATGGGCCTGGGATGTGAGCGAAGCGCAAATTCGTGAGTTTGCCCCAAATGGTATTATTTTAGCGGGTGGTCCTGAAAGCGTCATTGCAGATAATTCACCTCGCGCCCCTGAATATGTATTTACTGCAGGTGTACCGGTATTAGGTATTTGTTACGGCATGCAAACTATGTCAGAACAGCTTGGCGGTAAAGTGATTAAAGGTATTGGTGAAGGCGAGTTTGGCTATGCCCAAATTGAGCTGCAAACCACATCAACTTTATTTAAAAGTATTGAAGATGCCGTCAGTGCTGAAGGCAAGCCATTGCTTGATGTGTGGATGAGTCATGGTGACAAAGTGTCGGTGATCCCAGAAGGGTTTGTCGCAGTTGCGACCACGGCAACGTGTCCTTTTGCTGCTATGGCCAATGAAGAGAAAGGTTTTTACGGTGTGCAGTTCCACCCTGAAGTCACTCATACTCGCCAAGGCCAACGCATGCTAGAGCATTTCGCTTTAGACATTTGTGGTTGTAAAGCCAATTGGAAACCCTCATCAATTATTGAAGATGCGATTGAGCGTTTAAAAAAGCAAATTGGTGATGATGAAGTTATTCTTGGTCTGTCTGGCGGCGTTGATTCATCAGTAGTGGCGATGCTATTACACCGCGCTATTGGCGACAAGCTAACGTGTGTGTTTGTTGATAACGGCTTATTACGGTTAAATGAAGCTGACCAAGTATTAGACATGTTTGGCGATCACTTTGGACTTAATATTGTTCATATAGATGCTGAAAATCGTTTCTTAGATGCGATGGCCGGTGAAGCAGATCCTGAGGCTAAGCGTAAAATTATTGGTCGGGTGTTTGTTGAAATCTTCGACGAAGAATCAAAGAAATGTGCTAATGCTAAATGGTTAGCTCAAGGTACTATTTATCCTGACGTGATTGAATCAGCGGGCAGTGCAACCGGTAAAGCGCATGTGATTAAGTCGCACCACAATGTGGGCGGTTTACCTGCCGATATGAAGATGGGTTTAGTTGAGCCATTACGTGAATTATTTAAAGATGAAGTGCGTAAAATTGGTTTAGAGTTAGGCCTGCCTTATAATATGCTTTATCGCCATCCATTCCCTGGGCCTGGTTTAGGCGTGCGCGTATTGGGTGAAGTGAAAAAAGAGTATTGTGATTTATTGCGCAGTGCAGATGCCATCTTCATTGAAGAATTGCATAAAGCGGATTTATATAACAAAGTCAGCCAAGCATTTACCGTATTTTTGCCGGTTCGTTCTGTTGGCGTAATGGGTGATTGCCGTAAATATGATTGGGTGGTATCGCTTCGCGCCGTGGAAACCATCGACTTTATGACCGCGCATTGGGCACATTTACCCTATGATTTCTTAGGTCATGTTTCAAACCGAATTATCAATGAAGTCGACGGTATTTCACGCGTTGTTTATGATATTTCAGGTAAGCCACCTGCTACAATTGAATGGGAATAACCCAGTAGGGTTACACTTAGTTTGACGTAAAAAAAGACGCTGCGGCGTCTTTTTTATTTGCTAGAATACTTAACATGACAATTACCTAGGTTAATAGAGTGACAGATACCCCAGAGGCACACGTTTCAAACGATACTTGCCCACCCCCTGATGTTGATAATGATCCAGTGAATGAGGTTCAGCAAGCCATTGATGAAAAGTGGATGCGTTTAGCGATGCAACTTGCCGAGCAAGCTGAGCGAGAAGGCGAAGTACCTGTTGGTGCCGTGTTGGTTAAAGACGATGTGTTAATTGCCAGTGGCTGTAATTTAAGTATTGTAAATCATGATCCAACGGCTCATGCCGAGATGGAATGTATTCGCCAAGCAGGCAAGGTGTTAGAGAACTATCGTATGCTCGACACCACTTTATATGTCACGTTAGAGCCTTGTACTATGTGTGCCGGTGCGATGATCCACAGTCGAATTGCGCGGATAGTCTATGGTGCAGATGATTTAAAAACGGGTGCAGCAGGTAGCGTGATCGATTTATTCGCACATCCAGCTTTTAATCATCAACTTGACGTTACTTCTGGCGTGCTAGCAGATCAATGTGGGCAGCTATTAAGTGCATTTTTTAAGCGCCGCCGTGCAGAAAAAAAAGCACTCAAACAGTTAGCGAGAAAGTCGACTGATTGAGTGGCATGCTTTTATGGGGCTAATATGGAATTATTCTTCAATTTGTGTCAGTAAAAAATGGGCGCGTATACGATTTCGAATGCGGTTTTTGTGTACTTTAAGCATGACTCGACGACGTGACATGGTATTGCTTATAGCTCTTCTTCTCATAAACCTGATCCCTTAATATTGGCTAACTTCACCGAGGTACTGATAAATAACACATTTAAGCAGTATGCTTTCTAACGATATATTCTGCCTATAATACCCTATATTGGTGACGATTATCCGTCAGGATTATGACGAAAAACGGTTGCGCACATTTATCACTCTGCCGATACATGAACATCGGTTGAGACTTCTTCAGCAATGACGTTAATTTGTTCAGTAACTTCAATAGTCTCTAACTTTTTAGTTTGATTATCGACCCAGACTAAGGTGTCATAGTAGCGACGGATACTGTCGACATAATGAACAGCTTCACTGCCGCGAGCATAGCCATAGCGCGTCTGCTTGTAATATTTAGATTGTTGTAGCAAAGGTAATACTTTTTTAACATCACGCCATGCACTGGGATCCATTCCCATTGACTCAGTTAATCGCCGCGCATCTTCAACATGGCCTAAACCGATATTATAAGAAGCCATTGCGAACCAAATTCGTTGAGCCTCAGGAATCGTGTCTGGCAATCTCTCTATCATATCTTTTAAATAAAATGCCCCACCACGTATGCTTTGCTCTGCATCTAAGCGATCATCAACACCGACATAAGCGGCTGTAGGTTGGGTCAGCATCATCATACCTCTAACCCCAGTAGGAGAACGAGCTCTAGGGTTCCAGTGTGATTCTTGATAACTGGCAGCCGCTAATTTACGCCAATCTAACTCGCCGGAATACTGTTCGAAAAAACTGCGGTATTCGGGGAGGATATTGTCAATTGCGCGGATAAAAGCACGCGTATCGACATAGTCAAAACGTTTTACATGGCCAAAATATTTTTCGTTTAAATGCTCAAGCGTACCCGCACGTCTTTCTTTATGCCAAAAAGCCAGTAATTGACTCATTAAACGATCGCTGTTTTTCGGCGGCAATAGCCACACCACTTCGACTTTTTCTTCTAAAATCATTCCTGCGCGTAATTCGGGTAAAAATCGCTGGTTGATCAATAAACTATTTGAATCTGAAATGGTGTAGATCAGTTCACCGTTGGCAATTAATGCAAACAGCTCTTCATTATCTTTGTTGTTGACTTGGTTCCACATCAACTCCGGATAGTCTTTCTGTAGTTTGGTTAAGGTATTGACTGAAGATGAGTTAGCCATGACGGTAATTTCACCCGACAGAGTGCTAATGTCCTTAGGCTCCGGGGTGCCTTCCTTATAAACCAACACTTGATTGACTTTATATAAGCTAGGTCCGAGTTTAAATTGTTGACCGCGGTTTGGCGTTTTAGCAATACCAGCAGCGATAATATCAATTTCATTTTCTTTTAATGCGGCAAATAATTGTTTGCGATTGGTGTACGGGATCATCTCTAGGGGGAGGGCTAAATAATCAGCAAAACGCTGCGCCATTTCAAAATCGAATCCGCTTTCACCCAATTCTGAATTAAGATAAATCTGTGGGCCATAGAGTGTCCCTACCTTTAATACGGTACGCTTAGGTGCAGGTGCTGCAATATCAACTTTATGAATATCAACAGGTTGACAGGCAGATAGTATCCCGCAAAGTAAAATGATGAGTAAGGTTTTGATCATATTTATTAATTGGTTATCTTAAGTTGTTTCGTTAATGTCACGAGAGTAATACGTAAGAAACAAATGTAATACCGATTGAATAGCCTTTAAATATGTAGGGGAGATAGCGTCTTTTTTGCTTACTTTATCAGGTGTTTTCCTAAACGCCTATAGTTGAGCAAATAAGCAGCATTTGGTGGTTGTTTTTTGTTAAAAGGTAAAGTGTTTATGTTATTCATTTTAGCATTACTTGAATGGGATATTTTCCCTATCAGGAAACACTGTTTTCACCGGTGCTTAAAGGTGATTTGTAGTGTGCAATTCCCTATAATAGCGCCAATTCTGACCCTGCTATTATATTATAAGGTGAATAGACGTGATTGAGATCATTCGCGGAGCCCCAGCACTATCTGCATTTAGAGTTCAAAAACTCATGGAGGCGTGCCAAACTGCAGCGCTTCCAGTATCTCAAATTTATGCTGAATATGTTCATTTAGCCAATTTGAGTGAACCACTAGATGAAAATGAGCGTCTACAGTTAGAAACCATTCTTACCTACGGGCCGGCAATTGAGTCCCATGCTCCACAAGGTACCCTGTTATTTGTTACTCCCCGTCCTGGTACTATTTCTCCTTGGTCATCTAAAGCAACCGATATTGCCCATAATTGTGGTTTAGGCAAAGTTAACCGTCTTGAGCGTGGTATTGCTTATTATGTTGAATCACCAACGTTAACCCTAGAGCAACAAAAACAGCTGCAAGGCTTATTGCATGACCGCATGGTTGAAGTCATGCTGCCTGCGTTTGAAGCCGCAGAAGTGTTATTTTCCCATACACAACCGGCAAAATTTAGCAGTGTCAATATTCTTGCTGAAGGCCGCCGCGCACTTGTAGAGGCAAACATTAACTTAGGCCTGGCACTAGCTGATGATGAAATTGACTATTTAATTGAAAATTTTGTTCGGTTAAAGCGTAACCCTAATGACATCGAGTTAATGATGTTTGCTCAAGCAAACTCAGAACATTGTCGTCATAAAATTTTTAATGCTGATTGGACCATCGATGGCGAAGTACAGCCAAAATCCTTGTTCAAAATGATTAAGAACACCTTTGAAGTGACCCCAGATTATGTATTATCAGCCTACAAAGATAATGCCGCGGTGATGACGGGTTCGGTTGCGGGTCGTTTTTTCCCTGATCCCGATGGTGTTTACAACTATCACACTGAACCAATGCATATATTGATGAAAGTTGAAACTCACAATCATCCTACTGCCATTAGTCCATATCCAGGTGCTGCCACCGGTTCCGGTGGTGAAATCCGCGATGAAGGCGCTACCGGCCGAGGCTCTAAACCTAAAGCAGGCTTATCCGGATTTACGGTATCTAACTTAAAAATCCCTGGGTTTGTGCACCCATGGGAAGGGGATTACGGTAAGCCAGATCGTATCGTCACCCCACTTGAAATTATGCTTGAAGGCCCACTAGGTGGCGCGGCATTTAATAATGAATTTGGTCGTCCTGCTATTAACGGTTATTTCCGTACTTACGAGCAATTAGTCTCTAGCCACAATGGGGTTGAAGTGCGCGGTTATCACAAGCCGATTATGATTGCCGGTGGCTTAGGTAATATCCGTGAAGATCATGTTCAAAAGGGCGAAATCACCATTGGCGCTAAGCTAATTGTGCTTGGCGGACCAGCAATGAACATAGGTTTGGGCGGCGGCGCTGCATCTTCAATGGCATCAGGTCAGTCTAACGAAGATTTAGATTTTGCTTCTGTACAACGTGAAAATCCAGAAATGGAGCGTCGTTGTCAGGAAGTGATTGATCGTTGCTGGCAGTTAGGTGACACCAACCCGATTCAATTTATTCACGACGTGGGCGCGGGTGGATTATCAAATGCGTTCCCTGAGTTAGTTAATGACGCCGATCGCGGCGGGGTATTCAATTTACGTAATGTTCCTTCTGACGAGCCAGGCATGAGCCCGCTTGAAATTTGGTGTAATGAATCACAAGAGCGTTATGTATTATCGGTCGCGCCAGAGAACTTACAACAGTTTGCTGATATTTGTGCCCGTGAACGTGCTCCATTTGCGGTAGTTGGTGAAGCGACTGCAGAGATGCATTTAACCCTCGCCGACAGTCACTTTAACAACAAGCCGATTGATTTACCGCTTGAAGTGTTATTAGGTAAAGCGCCTAAAATGAGTCGTGATGTGGTGTCTACAAAAGCAATATCACCTGCGTTAGATCAAACTAAGATTGAGCTAAAAGACGCGGTTAAGCGCATTTTAACCTTGCCAACCGTGGCAGACAAAACCTTCCTTATCACCATTGGTGATCGCTCTGTGACAGGCTTAGTTAACCGCGACCAAATGGTTGGCCCATGGCAAGTGCCCGTTGCCGATTGCGCGGTAACGGCATCAAGTTATGACAGTTACTGCGGCGAAGCGATGTCGATGGGTGAGCGTACGCCACTAGCCTTACTCGACTTTGACGCCTCTGCCCGTATGGCCGTTGCCGAATCGATTATGAACATTGCTGGTACTGATATCGGCTCGTTCAAGCGCATTAAGCTTTCAGCTAATTGGATGTCGCCAGCGGGTCATCCAGGCGAAGATGCAGGTTTATACCAAGCGGTTAAAGCGATTGGTGAAGACCTTTGTCCCGAACTCGGTATTACGATTCCTGTCGGTAAAGACTCTATGTCAATGAAAACCGCATGGGAAGATAATGGTACTCACAAATCCGTCACATCACCTATGTCGTTAGTGATCACCGCTTTTGGTGTGGTGCAAGACATTCGTAAAACGGTAACGCCACAGCTTCGCAGTGATAAAGGTGACAGTGCATTATTAATGCTCGACTTAAGCAATGGCCAAAACCGTTTAGGCGGTTCTTGTTTAGCGCAGGTTTACAGTGAGTTAGGCGATATTGCACCCACATTAGATAAAACGGCTAACTTAGCGGGCTTCTTTGAAGTGATGCAGAAATTAGTAGCTGAGCAAGCTGTGATGGCTTATCACGATCGTAGTGATGGCGGCTTATTTACCACCTTAGTGGAAATGGCATTTGCGGGTAATACCGGCTTAGTGATTGATTTAGCCAGCTTGAATGGTACTGATTTAGAACGTTTATTTAACGAAGAACTTGGTGCGGTTATTCAAGTCAGTGCAACTGATGCCAAAGCCATTGCCGCGCAATTTGAAGCTAAAGGCGTAACGTGTCATCACATTGGTGGCCTACAAGCGGCAGACAAGATTAGCATTCACGATGGTGAGCGAGTGATATTTGCTGATAGCCGTACGGCGCTGCGTACCTTGTGGTCAGAAACCACCTACCGTATGCAAGCACTGCGTGACAACCCAGAATGCGCCCGTGAAGAGTATGAACTTAAACAACAAGCTGATGCGCCAGGATTAACGGTTAAACTAGGCTTTAATCCAAGTGAAGATGTTGCTGCACCTTATATTCTTAAAGGCGCTGCCCCTAAAATGGCTATTTTACGTGAGCAGGGTGTTAACTCTCATGTTGAAATGGCAGCCGCTTTTGACCGTGCCGGTTTTGAGACGCGTGACGTGCATATGTCAGACATCTTATCTGGCCGTATTAGCCTTGAAGAGTTCCAAGGCCTTGTGGCTTGTGGTGGGTTCTCTTATGGTGACGTGTTAGGTGCTGGTGAAGGTTGGGCAAAATCAATTTTGTTCAATGATCGCGCTCGTGATGAGTTTAGTCGTTTCTTCGAGCGTGACTCAAGCATTGCCCTGGGTGTGTGTAATGGTTGTCAGATGTTATCTAACTTGAAAGAAATCATTCCAGGCAGTGAACATTGGCCGCGTTTTGTACGTAACCGCTCGGAGCGTTTTGAAGCACGATTCAGTTTAGTTGAAGTGCAACAAAATCCATCGGTATTTTTTGATGGCATGGTAGGTTCTCGTATGCCTATCGCGGTATCCCATGGTGAAGGCTTAGTTGAATTTGCTAATGCCCAAGCGTTAGCCAATGCTGAAGCATCGGGCACTATTGCATTACGTTACGTTGATGGTCATGGTCAAATTGCCACTCAGTACCCAGAAAATCCCAATGGTTCAGCCAATGGCTTAACCGGTATTTGTACTACTGATGGCCGTGTGACGATTATGATGCCGCACCCTGAGCGTGTGTTTAGAACCGTTGCCAACTCATGGCACCCTGATAACTGGGGTGAAGACAGCCCATGGATGCGTATGTTCCGTAATGCTCGAGCGAAAATTGGTTAAGCAGTAGTGATTATTATACTTATCATATTAAGCTCATGAACTCTTTCACTCGAAAGCGCTGAAAGGTAAAAGGTGGGGATCAAGGGTCTAGGAATAGAGCGCCTGCGGCTGCTAGGAAACGATAACAAGCGAACGCTGCGCTCACGTCTAGGGTCGCTTCGCTGCTAGGTTCTAGGGCGACCTTCGGCTGCTAGGACGCTACGCTTCTAGATCCTAAGGCCTAAAACCTAGCACCTAGAAGGAGCGAAGCACCGCCCTCTGGCGAGCTTGCGAGTTCCTAGAATCTATCAGTCGCGAAGCGACGCTCTCGGTAAGGCGTCACCATTCTCTTCAATCACTGCCTGGTTCAGTTATCCTACGGGAGCGCTGAAACGAGCATATTGAAGTGGTTTGGGTATACAACGCAGGATCAGTTACCGCAAGTCATGATGTTTTCAAACAGATTATTTGCCTAGTCAACGCTACTCCCACTGCGATCCTCGACAATGAGCCCCTCTGATTTTAGCCAATAAAAACCCCATCACTAAGGATGGGGTTAATAAGCTGCTGCTGCCAAGGTGGCTAAAAAAACAACTTCAACGAGCAGATAATATTTTGCGCTAACAAAACATCAAATTAAATAGTTAAGCTTATTTCATTTCATGAGCCGTATACATTTCAACAAAAACACGTTTGTATAACTTGGCAATATGTTGGTAAAACTGAGTCATAGCACATTCTCTTTAGGTTAGGTCACTGGAATTAAGACGACGACTCATCGTACAACCACGGTTCGTTTTCTTAACTGTGTCTAAATTATACAGTTGCTTCAATTTGCTCTCAAACTAATAAAAATGATATTTGTCATTAGTTAATCTAATCAGTATATTTTAATATTATGTTTTTATGTTGGCTTCGTTTTTCTTAAGATTATGTTAATTATGATTATTTTATTTTTTCTATTATTATTTAATATTAAATTATTTTATTCAATATTAAGCAGTTGTTCATTTTATTACTTTGAATTAACAATGCGCATGAGTGATGCATTTTGTCATTTTATCAATAAGTGTATTTTACCTTCCTAGCAATTATGCGGTTTTTGTCAATATCTCAAATAGAGGAGAGGAATAGATGCGCTAATACCATCAAATTTAATGCGGCAAGTTTGTTTAAAAGTGGGATCAATCTGACAAAAAATGGATTAAAAATAAGAGTGGTATTTTCGCTAACGAACTGATTTTTTGAGTCAAAAAAATATTCATGCGGAAAATCTTATGCTTGTCACATTATTGAGTAAAAAAGGTGATCAATCTAAAGCATATGCCGTAAGATATACGGCGTTAAAGATTGGGCTTGAAAACATAGGCAAACAGGTTAATTTATCATTTTGAACACTTTGGTGAGTTGTCTACTGCTTCAATAATACCGTTTTCAGGTATACATCATCATTATGGCAGCCGGGTGTTGCTGTGTCGTATTTGGTCGTACTGAAGTAAGGAGTCGCCAATGATTATCGAAGAGGTCGTTGAGCTATCGCGTTATCAATTTGCGTTTACAGCCATGTATCATTTTCTATTTGTTCCACTCACCCTAGGTTTAGCTTTTATGCTTGCCATTATGGAATCACTGTATGTGATGACCAATAAGCAAGTCTATAAAGACATGACTAAATTTTGGGGAAAATTGTTCGGGATTAATTTTGCCATAGGTGTGGCGACGGGACTCGCAATGGAGTTTCAGTTTGGCACTAACTGGTCATATTACTCTCATTATGTTGGGGATATCTTTGGCGCTCCACTTGCCATTGAAGGTCTAATGGCATTCTTCCTTGAGTCGACGTTAGTCGGGATGTTCTTTTTTGGTTGGGATCGTTTCAGCAAGCGCCAACATTTAGCGGTCACTTGGCTCGTCGCCATCGCCTCTAATATGTCAGCCTTATGGATATTGATCGCCAATGGTTGGATGCAAAACCCTGTGGGTTCGGTGTTTAATTATGAAACCATGCGAATGGAAATGACCGATTTTGCCGCTCTGGTGTTTAACCCTGTTGCACAAGTTAAGTTTGTCCACACTGTCGCATCTGGTTATGTTGCCGGTGCCATGTTTGTGTTATCTATTAGCGCATACTACATATTGAAAGGCCGTGATTTACCTTTTGCTCGTCGCTCATTTGCTATTGCAGCAAGCTTTGGTATGGCATCTATTTTATCGGTCATCGTGTTAGGCGATGAGTCAGGCTATGAAGTGGGTGAAGTACAGCGGGTAAAATTGGCAGCGATTGAAGCTGAGTGGGAAACTGAGCCTGCTCCAGCAGCCTTTACCTTGGTAGGATTGCCTAATCAAGAGACCATGGAAACCGATTACGCCATTAAAATCCCCTATGCGATGGGCATTATTGCCACACGCTCTTTAGATACAGAAGTGACGGGTATTAAGGAGCTTGTAAGCGATCACGAAGTGCGTATTCGTAACGGTATGGTGGCGTATGCACTGCTTGAAAAACTACGTGCAGGCGATAAATCGGCAGAGGTTAGAGCGCAATTTGAAGCAACTAAAGTTGATTTAGGTTATGGCTTCTTGCTTAAGCGTTATACCGATAAAGTGGTTGATGCTACCGAAGAGCAAATTATAGCAGCGTCTTATGACTCTATTCCTACTGTGGCGCCGATGTTTTGGACCTTCCGTATCATGGTTGGCGCTGGGGTGATTATGTTATTAGTGTTTGCTGCCGCCTTCTGGGAAAGCACTCGTCACCAAATTGCCGAGAAAAAATGGCTACTGCGTGCTGCGCTTTACAGTTTGCCACTTCCTTGGGTTGCCATTGAATGTGGTTGGTTTGTGTCAGAGTTTGGTCGTCAACCTTGGACCATTTCTGAAGTACTACCCACCTTTATGTCGGCGTCAAGTTTAACGACGACGGATCTGTGGTTTAGTATTATTTCGATTACGGTGTTCTACACCATTATGTTGGTGATAGAGGCTTACTTGATGCTTAAGTTTGCTCGTCTTGGCCCAAGTAGCTTAAAGACGGGTCGTTACCATTTCGAAACCCAAGATGCCTAAGCGGAGGACCTAATTATGTTTGATTATGAAGTATTAAGATTTATCTGGTGGGCATTAATCGGTGTGTTATTTATTGGTTTCGCTGTCACCGATGGCTTTGACATGGGCGTAGGTGCGTTATTACCGATTATTGGTAAAGACGATACTGATCGCCGTATTATGATTAACACTATCGCACCGCACTGGGACGGTAACCAAGTATGGTTAATCACTGCCGCCGGCGCATTATTTGCCGCTTGGCCTATGGTGTACGCCGTATCATTTTCAGGCTTTTATGTGGCGATGATGCTAGTGTTATTTGCATTATATTTACGCCCAATTGGCTTTGATTATCGTTCTAAAATTGAAGACCCAAGATGGCGTAAGACATGGGATTGGGCTTTGTTTGTGGGCGGTTTTGTGCCACCGCTAATCATTGGCGTGGCATTTGGTAACTTGCTGCAAGGTGTGCCTTTTAACTTTGATGAGTTTTTACGTGCAACTTATCATGGCGGTTTCTTTGGTTTATTAAATCCGTTTGGTTTATTGGCCGGCCTTGTGTGTGTCACTATGTTTATGATGCAAGGGGCTTCATGGTTACAAATGAAGACAGATGGCGAATTAAGAGTCCGCAGTGTTAAGGCTTCGCAAGTTTGCGCAGGTTTATTATTTGTGTTCTTTGCTGCCGCAGGCGTTTGGTTAGTCAACGGTATTGATGGATATGTGCTTACCTCAACCCTTGATCTTGCTGGTCCGTCAAATCCAACCACCAAAACAGTCGCCATTGAAGCGGGTGCTTGGTTAACTAACTATGACAAGTATCCTATTTCGATGTTATTCCCGGTATTAGGGTTACTCATGCCATTATTAGTGATTTTAGCCAGTCGTTTTAATCGCAGTGGATTTGCATTCTTGTTTAGTTCACTTGCTATTGCTGGTGTGATTGTCACTTGTGGTGCCGCGATGTTCCCGTTTGTTATGCCTTCATCATTAGAACCTAATGTCAGCTTAACCATGTGGGATGCTACCGCCAGCAAAATGTCACTTAAAGTGATGACAGTTGCCGCGGCTATCTTCGTACCGACAGTATTAAGTTATACTATCTGGACTTATTACAAGATGTTCGGCCGCTTAAATCGTGAGTTTATTGAAAACAATAAAAACTCACTTTACTAAATTAAGGAGCAACGTCTATGTGGTATTTTGCGTGGATTTTAGGGGTGTTGTTAGCGTGTGCATTCGGTATTATCAATGCGTTATGGCTAGAAAATACTGAAAATATGGATCGTAATAACGAACTCTAAAGGTTATATCGTTCGATAAAAAAACCGCTTTGGTAACAAAGCGGTTTTTTATTGGGCGCAAAACCAAAACCAAAACCAAAACCAAAACCAAAACCAAAACTCAACGTAGATAGACTGTTGATAGGCCACTATGGTTAACACATGCCTAGGCTTTACCATGAGATAGCCAGAGTCATTCCTGTTATCAATGACAGTTTGGTCGTCAATAATGTGTCTAAAGCAAGTCAGTTAAGCGATGATAGCGGGGGAAAGGGCTGGAGAATAAACGGGATGAGAGATAAATAAACGGCGTTGAATGACTCAGAGTTCAAGTCTGTAATCTCATACTTGAACTCTGAGCATATAACATGATGATTTTATGCGTCAGTAGCGCACCTATAGCAAGTCAATATGTGCAAATGGCTGTATTTTATTAATTTACGATCCCTAACTGAGATTAAATACAGCTATCTGTTGTTTGATACTGACCGCAAGCGCGGTTAATTGCTCTGCATCACTCACCGCTTTTGTGGCTCGTTCATCACTATTTTGTGCCAGCGTAGCGATGGTATGTAAGTTGTGAGACACCTCATCTGCCACTGTGCTTTGCTGTTTGGTGGCACTGGCTATACTGGATGAAAATATCGCCATTTCGCCGATATTCTGATTAATCTGACTGAGTTGGTTATTAACAGTATTAGCTTGTTCAGCTGACGATGCTCCCAATTGCTGGCATTGGTTCATTTGTGTGGCGGTGTATTTTACTTGTTGTTGTAATGTGCTGATAGTCGAGCTTATTTCACTAATTGAACGCTGCGTTCTTTGTGCCAGTGAGCGTACTTCATCAGCAACAACCGCAAAACCACGGCCTTGTTCACCCGCTCTGGCGGCTTCAATCGCGGCATTCAAGGCGAGTAAGTTGGTTTGTTCTGCAATACCATTAATGACCTCTGTCACTAGACTAATAGCTTGGCTCTCATTGCTGACACTTTCAATATTTTTTTGACTTTGAATGAGTTGCTCACTCAAGGATTGAAGCGCGGTAACCTCTTGGGTTAACTGAGCATGTCCTTGAGCGGATGCGCTATCAATTTCTTGCGCTTGTTGGGCTCCTTGACTGGCATTTTGTGCCACATCTTTAATCGAAGAAGACATCTCTTCGATAGCGGTCGCAATTTGCTCTGTTTGGTTTAACAGTGCCTTTGCCTCATTACCATTCAATTTTGACGTTTCTTGACTAAGGTTTGCTTGGGTTTCTAAGCTGATGACAGACTGTTTTAATAACTCAATTAATTCAGCTAAATTAGCCGCCATTTTGGTGACACTTATAGTGATTTGGTCAACTTCATTGCGACTGTCTTCGGGGCATTGGACAAAACTTTGCGAAAGATCGCCTTGGCCTAATTTAGCGATTTGGCCCTGTAGGAGCTTTAATGGCTTCATGGCACGATTAATCACAGTAAACAATAAAATGGAAATAAACACTATCCCAAGTAATGCCAATATTGCGTTGGTTTTTAACATTGCTACGCTTTCATTACTTAATTGTTTTTCGGGAACAAAACCGACCAAAGTCCAATTCCAACCGGGAATATTGACAGAATGAGAATACATCTGTTGATCAGACAACGAGGTGTAAACCCAGCTGCCTCTATCCGTAAGGGCCTTTTCAAGTGATAGACCATCAAACAATGCTTCATCGAAAGGCGCTTGGGTGTTTAATTCACGATGAGAGATCACGTAATTATCGGCATTACGGATAATGGCATAAGAACCTGATTCTTCAAGTGTCAGCTGTTTAAGCGAGCTTTGAATTTGTTCAACCGATTGGGTGATATCAAAACCGATAAAAAGGATAGCGTTGACTTTACCGCTTTCATCTTTTAACGGACGATAAATGGTCATGTAGTCTTTGCCAAAAAGCTTGGCATAACCTTCAAATTCTTCACCTTTAATCAACCCCTGATAACCTGGGTGATTGACACCCAAATAAGTGCCTAATGCACGGTTACCGTCTGTTTTTTTCAGCGATGTTGACACGCGAACAAAATCATCATTATCGCGAGCAAATATCGTGGCAACTCCGCCGGTAAGTTGTGAAAAGCGATCGACGTTATTGTTTGAATTATTAACTTGCTCATTATCATGGGCCAGTACAGGAGTCTTAACCCCTAACACTTCAACGCTGCGATCTTCTATTGAGAATGTTCCTGGATATAAGGTGCGAAGAATATCGGCATTTCGTCTGGCTAAGGACTGCATACTGTTGTACTGCAGTTCAATTAAATGAGCATTACTCTGCATTTGCGACTTGATGGCTTGAATCGCTTTGTCATGTAATACAGTGGTTGCCGATAGATAGGAAAACCAAGACATGGCGCTAAAGATAATGATAGATAACAATATGACAAGAGAGGCTATCTGTTTTGATATAGGCCAGTTTTTATAATTCATATACTCTTTCTTATAATTATATTGATGATTAATCTAGAATAGATATGATCCCTGCAACGTAATTTACATTGAAAGTGTACTGATTATCGAGTATTTAGCATAAAGTGTGACACGGATAGATATTAATATTTTATAAATAAACTTATTCCGTTACACGATTTTGATCTTGAAATTTAAGCTGTTTTTTGGGCTTCATTAATAAGGTATACATTACCGGTACCCAAATCAGTGACAGCATGGTGGCCAATAATGTGCCGCCGGCAATCGCAATGGCAAACGGTGGCCAAAATCCACCACCGGCAATGATTAACGGTAAAAAACCGCCTATGGTGGTGATGGTCGTGGAGCCAATATGACGCCCACAAGTGCTCACGGTACTAATGATTAACGGTATATGTCCATTTCGGGCTTGAGGAACATCTTCCAGTTCAGCCAAAATAACAATCGCCGCATTAATGGCTAAGCCCATTACCCCTAGTAACCCGATTATCACGGTAAAACCAAACGGATAACCAAATACATACACCGACAGTAATCCTAAACCGGCCGATTGAAATGCACTCAGTAGAATGATTGCCGTTAATCTAAACGAGTTAAATGACAGCACTACCGTGGTGAGTAACAAGGTCACCACCACCACAATGTTGGATAATAAATTACCCACAGCTTCATTACGTTTGGCGCTTTCACCACCTATTTCAATATGATATCCCGTCGGAATGGTTAACTTATCGATAGCATCTTTGACGTCGGTTAATACCTGAGCTGGCAATACACCACTGGTGATATAAGCCTCGATGGTATTGACTCGTTCGCCGTTTCTGCGCGGTATTGCCCCCCGACTAACGTTGATTTCGTTATAAGATAAAGCGGATAACGGTATACCTGAGCCAGAAGGGGAAACCAGATTTATTTCAGCTAAGCGAGTCGCTTGTTCACGGCTGTTATCACCTAAACGAACGCGAATTGGCAGCGATTCCGTTTGTTCTAAAATACTGCCACCAATAATACCTGTGGTCGCCATTTGAATTTGATTGGCAATATCGGTCAGGCTTAACCCGCTCATTAAGCTGGCGTCTTCATTGACCTGTAACCACACTTTTGGCGCACCTGAACTGAGCGTTGCCCGGGTGTGAATGACATCGGGGGTCGCGGCGAAGATCCCGCGCACTTCTTCACCCAATATTTTTAAGGTATCAAGATTAGGGCCGTAAATACGCAGTTCAACAGGGGCGTTAAAGGGCGGGCCTTGTTCAAGTTTAAGGACTAATATTTGTGCTTGTGGAAATTGCGCATCTAACTCTTTTTGCAATTGTAAAATCAATCGATTTGCCGCGGCAAAATCGGTCACTTTAATCATTGCTTGGGCGTAATTGGTTGCCCCTTGTTGCCGCTGAGTTAAGTTGTAATAAAAAGAGGGTGTATTGCCGCCAACAACCCAAGTGGCCTCTATAATTTCTTCAATTTGTTGCAGTTTATGATCAATCTGTTTGACCTGTTCGAGGGTGTTCTCGATACTGACATGAGGCGCCAAATAGACTTCTATTTGAAACATATCGCGATCAGAGGGTGGGAAAAATTGTTCAGTCATTTTCCCTGCGGCAAAAAAGCCTGCCATAGGCAATATACCAATAACGATGGCGGTCAGTATTGGCCGAGTTAACGCAAACTGTAAACTGGCGATATACGCACGGCTTATCCGCGGAAACGCCATGCCTTGCTGATACCAAGCCGTTGGTTTTTCACTGCGACTGAATCGACCCGCAAGTCCTGCAATAATGGTATGAGAAATAATGTATGAACCCAGCAACGCAAACATCACTGAAATAGCAATACCACCCACAAACTCACCCGCAGCCCCTGGCATTAATACAATAGGTGCAAAGGCTAGCATGGTGGTAATGGTCGAACCCGCCAAGGGTAGCCATAAATGGTGTAGCGTTTTAGACACAGCTTCAAGTTTACTCATACCTTGTTGACGACGTTGGGCTATCGCATCAACAATCACAATCGCATTATCGACCATAATGCCCAGCGCAACCACCAAACCTGTCACCGACATTTGGTGAATAGGCAGTCCGGTATATTTCATACAGGTGAGGGTAAAGAGTGCCGTTAGTGGCAGTGATATAGCCACAATCATCGCATTGCGAAGTCCTAATGTGAGCATCAATACTGCTAAAATAATCACAAATCCCTGTAACAGGTTAATCACCAAGCCACCTAATCGGTCACTGGTATAGCTTTGTTGGTCAAACAGCCATTGCACCTTAATATTAGCCGGCAAGTTAGTTGAAAACGTATCTATGGTCTTGCTCACGTGCTGTTGCCACACATCGACTCGATTATTATTCAACATGCGTGCAGACACTAATACGCCTTGTCGGCTGTCGATTAACGCGATACTCGACGCGGGGGTTTTGGCTTGGCGAGTAATGTTGGCCACATCACCTAAGCGAATAATTTGACCGTAATCGTCTACTTTTAATGGCACTTGGCGGATACGGTTTTGTGAGTCTAATTCGCCAGAAACCTCAACTAAGGCTCTAAATTGACTATTGTTGATTTCACCGGCTGAAATTTTGCTATCGGCATTATTTAAAATTGCCGCAATTGCGGCAGGAGTAAGATGCAATTGACTGATTTTATTGCCATCTAATTCAACTAAAATTTCTTCTTCAGGTGCGCCATAAAGTTTGACAAAGTCAGTGCCACTGAGCAGCCTTAACCGGCTTTGTAATTCTTTGGCGTAACGATTCAAAATATCGGCTCTTACCGGGCTGTTATCTGCCCAAACAAGCCCTAAAATAGCAGTATTGGCATAACCGAGTTGATCATCTAGCACACTATTTTGTGCTTCTACAGGCAGCAAGAATTTACTGTCGGCGATAAGATCGCGTGCTCGAGACCACACCGGATCGGTCTCGGTGACAATGTCTTTTAATTCTAATTGAATCACCGAAATCCCTGGGCGAGAAGTCGACTGGACGAGCTTTAAATCTTCTAAACGGCGTAATTGATTTTCGATGACTTCGGTGACTAATGCTTCTACTCGTTCAGCGGACGCCCCTGGGTACTGAGTGATAACCGATGAAAATCGATTGGTTATATGCGGATCTTCGGTGCGTGGCAAGCTTGAAATAGCACCTAACCCAGCCACAATTAATAACGCAATAAATAAGCTTGTTAGGCGGCCATTTTCTAAAAATGCTTTAATCATAACGCCCCCTCGTGCTCAGTTTGAGCAAGGGTGACTTTTTGGCTTACCACCAATTTATGCAATCCTTGCGACACAATCATATCTGTTGCTTGAATGGCGCCCTGAATATACGCTTGTTGTTCATTGGTGTAGATAATGTCTACATCCCGGCGTTCAATCTGATAGTAATCTTGCTCTGCTTTGGCTAATAAAAATACGTTCCATAAGCCGCGCACGCCATCAGTTAATGCCGACATGGGCACCCAGTAACCAGGTTGTTGCACATCTTGTTGATAAGCGAGATAGGCTATTTCGCCATTGATCACTCTGGCTGAATCAGGCAAAAGGATCCGTAACTGAACTGTGCGGCTAATGGTATTGACTTCGGCACTGATCCCCGCAATTTCAGCGCTAAAGGTTTGTTTGCCTACACGGACATCCACCATTTGTTGGGTGGTTAATTGCTGAGCAATATCAATCGGCACACCAATATAAGCTAACGGCTGACTGTTACCGATTAAGGTAAAAACCGGACTGCCTAATGCAATAACTTCGCCGACATTATGAAAACGTTGACTGATTTTGCCACTGAACGGGGCAAGTAATGTTGATTTTTCAAGTTTCAACGTAGTGGCTCTTAAGCTTGCTTCTATACGTTTCTGGTTGGCTTGTAAGCTAATAACTTGTTGCTGGGTTTCATCGAGTTGCTGCTCAGAAACATAGTTTTGTAGCTTCAACTTTTGAGTGCGTACTAAGGTATTTTTGGCTAAATCTATATCCGCTTGGGTTTGTAATAAACTGGCTTGTAGCTGTTGTTTTTCTGCAGTTAATAAATCGGTATCAAGCTGCGCTAATGTTTGGCCTTTTGTCACTGTATCGCCGCTGTCGACCAGGATGTTATTGAGCTTACCCGCCAGCTCAAAACCAATCCCGGTGGTATTTGCCGAGCGAATGGTACCGGTATAGGTTTGCATGTGCTGATAATGGTCATTTAGCACTAAGGTCTGTGACAATACCGTTTGATACTCAATTGTTTGCGAATGTTCTTTTACCTCAGAGCCACAACCGCTTAACACTATTAAGCTTAAACCTAGCGCCCAGTATCGAATAAATGGGGTGAATGTCTTTGACGCGTACATAAGTTTATTCCTTGAAAAGCAACAGATTGTGTCAATGTTGATTTGTCTTCTGAGCAGAGGTTAATATCAATAAGTGAATGCATTAACAACAACAGCAAGATGTAATTTAAATGTTAACTAGACTCGGTAGTCTAATTTTATAAAACTAGACTGTCCAGTCTATTTTTGGTTACTATGACACTAAATAGTGAGCAGTACGCAGACACACGATATGGCTTAATGGCTAACTTACGGAAAAATCATGACAAAAGATCTTATATCGCTTAATAACGACGGACAGATTCATTTGAGCTGCAGTGAGCAAAAGCGGGCTCAGATACTCGAGTCTGCCATTACACTTTTTTGTCATCAGGGTTTTCCTCATACCAGCATGGATGAAGTGGCAAAGCATGCCGGAGTGTCAAAGCAAACCGTGTATTCTCACTTTGGTTGCAAAGATGATTTATTCGTTTCCGCGATTGAGTCTAAATGTGTTGTGCATCAACTCACTAACAATGCTTTAATTGATGCAAGCCAACCTCAACGAGTTATTTTGCTGTTTGCTCTGCAATTTGGTGAGATGATTGTCAGCAATGAAGCCATGACCGTATTTAAAACCTGCGTAGCTCAATCTGATACGCATCCTGAAGTGTCTAAACTATTTTATGACGCGGGCCCAAAGCATATATTAGGCTTGATCAGAAACTATTTAATAAAAGTCAATGAGCATGGGGTATATCTGTTTGAAAACCCCCATGAAAGCGCGGTAAGATTGTGTTTGATGTTATTTGGCGAACTAAAATTACGCTTGGAGTTAGGCCTAGAAATAGGCGACCTACTGCTAACCAGACAGCAGTACTTACACGACACAGCCGACATGTTTTTACGGGCTCATAAAGTCGGCTTAAAATAAACTCAACTCAAAATTGAACTTAATTGGCCAGATCACAGTATCAGTACAGCAACTAAGCCAAAATAATATTGAGTTTATCTTATTATTTGAAGGGAAGCAGATTGATATGACACGTTATAACGCTAAGCTAGATGATGTTAAGGTAATCGGGTTTAAATCACTAAAATTATCATTATTATCAATAATGTGTGCATCTGGCCTGCTGTTAAGCCAGCAAGCGATTGCCGCACCAGATCGTTCACCGTTTTCATTCACCGTGGCTCGTACATCAACCGCCACCGCTAATGTTGGGGCCGATAATACCAACCCAAATGAATTACAGCGAGATGCATGGAAAACCAGCTTTTCAGCAAGCATGCCACTCAATCGTCAGTGGTCTATCGGTGCCAACCTTGGCTACGATAACCTCGATTATGATTGGCGCATAAACCAAAATACCCAGCTACGCAGCAGTGCTCAACCTTGGTCAAGCATAAATCAGTACAGTGGAGGTTTATCATTATCTTATCGTCCTGATAATCATTGGATGTTTTTAGTCGCGCCTAAACTGCAATATGCTTATGCCGACACCGCCTCAGCGTCAAATGCGCAAAGTTACGGTGTGGTCGCATCGGGAATGTATCGTTTCGACTCTGGCAATATGCTCGGCCTTGGGGTTGCGTATTTAAATGATATTTCAGAAGTGCGTACCATTCCTTATTTAGCGGTTCGCTGGCAGATAAGCGATAAGTGGGTACTCGCTAACCCGTTCCAAGCCGGTTTTAGTGGCCCAGCAGGTTTGGAGTTAAGTTATCAATACAATCGTGACTTAAGTTTTGGTGTTGGCAGTTCACGTCGCACCGAGCGTTTTTTAATTGCCGATGATGATCAAACTATCGAAGTGACTGAGTGGGTCGGATTTTTGCGCACCGGATGGCAAGCTACCAACAATGTCAGCCTTAATGTTTATGCTGGTTATTATTTTGGTGGTGAAATGGAATTAAGCAATCCTGATCTTACTGACGATATAGAGAATCAAGCGGCATTCGGCTTAGTGTTCGGGGTTAAATTTTAATTCCAACCACACTCGCTAAAAGATAGATTAAATCTTCATTGTGGTGTTAAAAACCTCGCAAGTCGGCTCAAACATAAAAACAAAAAATGCCGCTGATATTCGATATCAGCGGCATTTTTATTAATATTTCGTAGACGATTTTGGCTTAATGTCTGTCAATCAACAATCACTAGTTACCTATCATCACTAATAACGCTTAACGCTAAAGTCCAAAGTCTAAATCTTAGATCTTAACCTTGAAGCAGAACCTTAAAAGTAAGTCACATTTTTCAAGCGTGTAGGGCGATTTTGTTGCGCGTACAATTGCCATACTTGTTTAAAATCCAGTTCTAGTTCAGTGACATAAAATTCACCTGCAGGGTAGGTCTTTACCACCTTTGCGCCGCGGATAATGCCGCTAACACTGGACTTAACCATGTCATCAGTTAATAACCACTCACTAACGTTACTGCTAGCTGATATTTGTTGGCCATAAACTTGTTCCGCTAACTCGCGGTAGGCGGCAATTTTTGATGCCTGCATTGCCATTAAAATACGGTGTGATGGCTCCTTGCTGGGTTGCGTTGCCAGTGGTGCATACCCAATAGCGGTTAAGGTTGGAAACGCAGCCGGCGCGGGGTTTTCCAACTGAACATTTTTACCATGGCTCATACAGCCCGTTAGCAGCAATAACATAACTAACATCATAGATTTCATTGCTTATCTCCTAATACGGTGTAACGACTGTCGCCTCGTTTTTGGTGGCGATACAGCAAACCATCGCGCGACTCGATTATTTCAGAAGGCTGCAAATAACCCGACAAGCTCGATGCCGTCACAAATGACTGCACCGCAGAAAGGACCCTATTATTGGTTATATTTACCACTCGGGCGTTAAATACAATCCCTTCAGGTGTTAGGGTCATGGTTGACACTAATACGTGTGACACGGGCAAATCTGTTCGCAATAGCTCCCAATTTCGGCTCAGCATAAACTCGCCTTGTTCGGTTGCGCGTAAATTAGTCGCCACGTTTAAATCGACTAAATTAAATTCATGAGCGTGAAACGCTGTGAGTAATCCTTGCTGTAACTGCAATGCTAACTCATTGGTTACATTTAAATCGCTGGTCATTACCGGTGTGGTAATTAGCAGTGGTTGATCAGGGCGTAATACGTCATTTTGTAACACTAATTCGTTGACGAGTTTTTCTGCCCATACATTCACCTGGCCTTTAGGTGATAATCCCGCGGCTTGAATATCATAAGTGAGCTTATCCCGATAAACCTCATCTTCATCGGCCACTTTGATATAGCTACCATTGTTACTAAAGGCAAGGTTACTGGCAGCATTAGGCGTTTGGGTGCATGCCGCTAACGACAACGACGCCAGCATGACGGTGGGGATAAAAAGTCTGTTAATCATAATAATTCCTCTAACAAATCATGCTGCAAGTCTTGTATTTAATCGCCTTTGTCATCGATAACTAAGGTCAATTGTTTACTCTTTATTATTTGTAACCTTATATCGGCAAATGCGCTAAAAGCTTTACTGTAATTGAACAACATAGAGAATACCCACCAATATAGGTATTCGGCATAATTCTTGCTTTAAATAAACATAGAGTAAGCTTAATTTACACAATTGTGCAAAATTGACGATTTTTTGACATTAGGACATTGTATGTTGATCCGACACCGCCCTGTTAACCGAACTAAAAGCTTCAGTCATCTTGCTGCAATAGCCATGCTATGGGTGAGTGCCTTGTGTGTTTCTCCGTCGGTATTGGCAGAGCAAATGGAAGTTACCGGTAAGGCTAAAATCGTTAATGGCGATATTGATAAAGCCCGCGAAGAGGCCATCAGTCAGGCATTAAACTATGCCAGTTTAAAAGCCGGGGTTAACTTTTCCAGCGAACAACAAATCAATCAAGGGCGACTCACTCAAGATAACTTTCAAATTCAGCGCATGGGATCGGCTAATAACGTTGAATTAATGAGTGAAATGATCAGTGAACACATGATTACAGTGGTTTTACAGCTTGATCTCAGTGAACAAGCATTCGATGGACAATGTAAAAGCCAATCCCTCAAAGCCGCCATTATGTTGCCGCAATCCTATTTGCAAGAGCGAGAACAGCTACGTTATGGGCAATTAGCACACTTTGAGCAACGGATCACCGAACAATTAGGCAAGGTTATCAACGCGCAATCGCGATACAGTTTTGTACGATTACATGCCGATGAAAAAATTGATAACACCAATCAGTTAGTTAACTTTAAAGGTTATCGCATACCCAGTTGGTTAGGCGAAATCACCGACAGCCAATATGTGCTGCAACCCGAAATTATTGATATATCCACCGAGCCCGTGCAAAGCAGTTATATGGGGTTGATTGATGATGATCCGCTAAGGCAATTTATTTTTAAATTAACCCTTTACCATGGCATCAGCGGTGAAAAGGTATGGACAGAATCTTTCGCAACATCAGCGCCTTGGGAATTTGAAAGACAAGAAACAGTATCACCTGCTAACCAACGTTTTTGGCGTTCATCTTATGGTCAGGCTATCAGTGATATTTTTCAACAAAGCGTGATATCACTGGATAAACAATTAAACTGTCGGCCATTATTAGGCCAAATTGTCGCTAGGCAAGGGGACCGCATCATCATTAATTTAGGCCGAAAAAACGGCGTTAAAATGGGTGATAAATTCCAAATCGTACTGCAAAAAAATATCCCAGATAGATTTAATTCCATGCGCGCCATCGCCACTAAAAGCCGTGCCACTGTGGTCATCGAACAAGTCACCGAAGACAGTTCAACGGCAATGCTTGAGGGCATAGACAGTGCAGATAACATTCAACTGAATGACATTGCGATTAAGAATTAGGCCAATAAGCATTAAAGTCTGAGAAATTAGGCCAATAAGAATTTAAGTCTAAAGGAATAGACTTTTAACAAAGAGACTTTTAATAAATAGCTCGTTAACAAATAGATGCTGAATAAATAGACCAGAAAAAAATAGACCGTTAAGAATTAGTTGGTTATTAATCAAGCAATTAAATTTAAAAGGTTTAATTCGACTCTAAACTCAGTATAATCACTGGGTCTCTCTATAGCTCAACAGGATAGAGCAGCCGCCTCCTAAGCGGCCGATCGGGGTTCGAGTCCCTGTGGGGAGACCATATAGCCTCTTTTATCCGTATTTATCAATAATTTATCAATAATTTCAATAAGTTATAAATAAGTTATCAATAACTTACGAGAAACCGGAAAAGTTGTGCCGCCTATCTGCCGCCATAGAAAACCCTTTTTTTGTGAACTTTTTTTCAAGCATTCTTTAAAAATCCACTTTTCGATAGTTTGAATCCCATCATAGACCTTAATCGCTGTTTCTCATTGTTTGCTTGTTAAAAGTGAAACTAGGTTTGTGTAATGAACATCAAGAAAGCTACTAACCTGCAAACAAAACCTCAAAAGTCTGAAATTGATAATCAGCTAGAAGAACTTTTTTCAGCAATGCCTGAAGCATTGAAACTGCAAATGGTTAATATTTTAGATTCGTCAGAGCATTCTAAGCAAAAGCTGAAAGCTGATTTCTTGGCTAGCTTGCAGTCATTCGACTCCCTCACTCAAAAAGATTCAGCAGTTAAACCTTTTTTCCAGAAGGAACTACTGAAGAATCTTTAGCCAGAGCATTGTCTAAGGTCAATACTAGGCATGCTAAGAACAATCTAAGGCGTTAATTTGCCTTAAACTTATACCGTATCAAGCAATTAAAAAAGCCCCCAAACAAGCCGCTGAAAAATATTTTCCACAAATAAATAAGTATGCCAGCGAAATTTAGATGAGAATAAAAAACAATTCCCTTAGTCGTTAATTGGTACCATCAGCGTTTTGGCTTGCATCTAACAGAACTTTATTGTAACTTCTGTTTCAGGCGCCAGCCTCACTTACATGCGAGTGAAAAAAGGCACTAAAAACGGAAGTTTAAATACAATCTGCTTATAATTTCATAATTAAATTGACTTGGTTGAGAAGCCTCGCCTTAATCGCATGTGGTAATGCTTAAATGCAACTCGCACTCAACCGCGGAGTTTATTTATGAACATGCTTTCATCTTACGTTTTCAACGTATCTTTACAAACAAAAACAATACCTAACTGCACAGTATCAAGATCTCAGCTATTCGAATTAACGGCTGCTTTCCTAGGTGAGAAATCTCATGCTGCATTGAAGCAAACATCACTAAATAAATCCATGGAGCTAGCAAAGAATGACATGCAAGCTGCATTTATTAGATGCCAAGAAAGAGCTATCTCTTTTAATCAGACTACAAAGGTTGCTCAAAAACTAACCAAATTGATACGTGATCAACTAGTCACTTTGTTAGAGAAATCTTCGGTATTAATTAACCAGCAGGCTCTTCATTATTTGACTGTTTATGAAAGTGATTGGTCTATGGATTACTTAGACGATGACGAGTTAGAGGAAGTTACTTCTGATACCGCTGAAGCATTTTCTTTTAAAGGTTTTGAAGTCGATATAAAAAATCTTTATAACCAGTTACAGCAAGCTTCTAAAGATGGTGATAAAGAATCTACGTTATTGCAATTTATTTGGGTGATCGAGGCTTTATCTTCGGTGTCTAATAGTGAGAGTAGTCAACATTGGTATGAGCAAACCTTAAAAGGCCAAAAATTAGCTGGTATTCAAAAGCAATGGGCTGATAACTATGCAAAACAAATAGAGCCAGCTCAATCATTTCAATTTTTTATGGATCAGACTGATATTTCTGATTTAGCTTTTCCAAATATAGATCACTGTATTGAGTCTGGTGATTTTGAGATTATTCAAGACTCAATTTGTTATCTCTTTGATGCTGATGAAATGTTGCATTTAATAAGAAAATATTGGGGCGAGGACTACGATGATGATTTTAATCTCGAACCTTTCAACCAATGGTTAAAATTATCTGCATTGCAACGCCCTCAACGAGAACTAATTGCTGAATTTATTGAAAGAAACGAAGACCTAATAGAACAACATTCTTGGGCTAGATTTGCCAAAAGCCTCGGTATAGATGTAACTCAGGATGACCATTACGCAATAGATACAAATACAGGTAAAATATGGGATGCTGACCATGACGCACCAATTGAGATATGTGGTTATGATGGTGTGAAACTTCAAATATTACCTCATGAGTTAGAATCTAAAGTACAAGCCAGAACCCAAGTCATGTTTGAACTAAGTAAAAAACTGCAAAAACTAATCTAAATCGAAAAAGGTGCTCATCACCCTGAGGAACACCTTTTTGAACCTCACAAGCGAAAAAAGCCTACAAATTTGCGCAATCATAAAGTGAATAATGAGGTAAACGGTGATTAGATGCTGATGTGAGCAATTAAATTTGCAAACAAATTGGGATTGATCACCTATATAGAAAAAGACTTAGGTATTTTGGTTTTAACTGGCTATTAATTGCTCATTAAAAAGAGTAATATCTAGTCTTTAAATAGATATGCAACATATACTTAAGGACGAGTAATGGATCCATTGTCACAATTGTTTGCAGCCTATCTGCACACGGTAAGCAACAGTATTTCTGAAGTGTACGTTGATTCAATGAACACCACTGTTACCTCGCAAAGCTTAGTGTACAACGACACTAACATCCGATTTCAGCATCAGCTATGGAAGATAAAACCCAATAGCGTTTGTTCAGACCTTGAGCAGCAAGCCACTCAATTCTCTAAATGTACTCAACAAGCCAAGGCTATGTTCACCGAACTTTGTAATCAGCTATCCAGTATGGAAAATCTGAGTCAGAAAGGGCGAAGCTTATCTAATATGTATTGCAATGCATCACTTACTTACAAACCTATGATTGCCTATATCAGCGAACCAAAGCAAAAAACTGAACAAGAATTAAAAGAAAAAGAGTGTAATTTGATGATTTTGAAAGCGATGCAGGATAATAGTGATGCAGTTCGCAAACAAAAAGATGAAGCATGTGGTAAGACAGGATAAAGTGATGCCGTAATCACTGTTTAGTATGCCGTAATTACGAATAATGGATTGTGATAATTTTACCACAGATATTAATGTCATCTTTTAAATTGATCGCGAGCATTATGGTTAATTGATACTCCTGCGTAATATGTATCACAAGGGCTAATTATGTAGATATAACTACAAGGTAGAATGGTTATGTTAGACCAAAGTTTTACAGAAAAAAACTATTTACGATTAACTAAAAAATCAGATCCCCGCAAATATAAAATGGGTCGAAATAAGAATGATTATTTGTTATATCACACAAAACTAATTAATCGACTTAAAGAGTTGAAATTTAGGCTTGCTCCGATAAAAGCAAGAAGAACTAGCAAGGGGGATATGGTGATCCTTGGGCCGCATCATCCTATTACTGAGTTTGCTCTAAGAAAAGTCAATGATAATCTAAAACGAATTTTCAAAATAAAACCTAAAAGCAGGGAGCAGATTGTAAAACAAATTATTACCTTATTGAAAGAGCCTGTTCCTTTCACCGTTTTGAAACTTGATGTAGAAAAGTTTTATGAAAACATTCCAATAGAGAAGGTTTTAGAAAAAATAAACTCTAACCCAATTCCAAGTCAGCAAACAAAAAATATAGTAAACCATTTTTTTAATAGCTCTAAAGCGGGTTTATGCAGAGGCCAGGCCATCAGTTCCACTTTGTCTGAAATTTATATGAGGAGTTTTGATAGAAAAGTTTCTTCACATCCAAAAGTATATTATTACGCTAGATTTGTTGATGACATTATAATTTTTACCACCGACTCACGTGAAATTATTGAGGGCTTTGCGTCAACTAGCCTACCTTTTGGTCTAAAATTTAATTGCAAAAGTGATGAACTAAAAAAAGAAGTAACCAAAAAAAGTGACACTGTTAATGTACAAAGCATAGAATATCTTGGGTATAAATTTTCAACAGTAAGTAATAAGAAAAAATCTGTGGATGTGGGGATCGCAGGAAATAAATTAAATAAGATAAAATCTAGAGTTATTTGCTCTCTAAAACAGTATTGTATTGATGGAGACTTTGGTTTACTTAAAGATAGAGTGAGATTTTTAACGGGTAACTATTCTATATCAAGTAAAAGGAGAGGTTTGAAAGCTGGGATTTATTATAATTATCCGTTGATAGATAATAATGGCTTAGGAAAAAAAGATTTGAAAGGATTAGATGTTTTTTTAACAAAAAATATATTATCAAAGAATGGAAGCTTGGGGAGTAAGTTGTCTCCGATGTTAACTGTAGCCAAGAGAAAAGAATTATTGCGTTTAAATTTTTCATTTGGCTTTACTAATAGAAAATTCTGTAAGTTTAGTGCTGAAAGGATTGTATTAATAAGGAAGGCTTGGAAACATGTCGCGTAATAATAAAAAAACTAATGTAAATAGAAATGATATATTTAGAGCGATATTAACCGATACGCTTCCATATGAAGTGCCCTTGAAGTTCTCTAATGTTGGTTATTACTTAAAACTATGTGAAAGTGGGAAAGTGAATTTTCCGTACCCTCTTGATAAGGTCAATCAAAAAACATATAGCATTCCCTTTAACTACAAGATAAAAAAAGATGAATCATCTTTACGTCTTTTATCAATTGTTCATCCTGTTCATCAATTAAGCTGTGCAGAGTTCTATGCAAAGTTTGATCAAGTAATTTTGAGTCTATGCACAAATAACAAATATTCCCTAAGGTATCCTGCTGATATTGCGTCATATTTTTACGAAAAAAATAGATCTACTGAAGATTGTGATGTTGAATGGGATGCTGTTGATAAATCAAGCAATGCCTTGTTAAAACTGGCATCATCTTCATATTTCTCATATGAGAGATATAACTTCATGTACAAATTTTACGAGTCATATGAGTTCCATCGTCTTGAACGAAAATTCAAAAATCTGCTAAGGTTAGATATCTCTAAATGTTTTCATCATATATACACTCATAGCTTATCTTGGGCTGTAAAAGGTAAATTGTTTTCAAAAAAACACGTCAATCAAGATACATTTGATGGTGGTTTTGATAAGTTAATGCAAACTCTAAATTATAATGAAACTAACGGTATAGTGATTGGCCCTGAAATATCTAGGGTTTTTTCTGAAATAATCTTACAGTCAATCGATTCTAAAATTGATCAATTATTATTTGATGAAGGGTTGAAGTATGGAAAGGATTATGAAATTAGGCGTTATATAGATGATTATTTTATTTTCTATAATAATGAGTCTAAAGCTTCACAAATAGAATCAACATTGAGTGGTGTTCTTTCAGAGTTCAAGTTATATCTTAATGAGTCTAAAACAGTTAGAACAAGTCGCCCGTTTATTACTGGTGAGACAATAGCTAAGATTGAAGTTGGTAAGCTGATTGATCAATATTTTTCTCATATAATAAATATTCAGGCTGACGGTGTTTATAAAAAAGAAAGCTTATTAAAGCCTATTTGGAATAAAAGCACACTTTCAAATTCATTTATTAGAGATATTAAATCTGTTGTTAAAAAGAATGATGTTGGTTTTGATTCTATAATTAGTTTTTCTATATCAATATTTATCAAGCTAATAAAGAAGGTGCTTAATGCAGTATCAAATCATAAGGCTAAAGTTGATCGAAATGATATGGATAAATTAAAAGTATTTGTCCTTGAAGTATCTTTTTTTGTTTACTCTATGAGTCCTAAAGCTAGAAATAGCTATCTTATCTGTCGTTTAATCAACCTACTAAAAGAAGAGCCGTCATCAACTTCTGATGATTCTAACGTGAATAAAGCTATTTTTGACGAGGTAGTATCTATTATACAAACTATTTCTGACCAAGATAATATGGCCAATGTAGAGGTTTTTAATCTTGCTGTAACAACAGAAACTTTTGGGCCATCATTTATTCTTACGGAAAATTTGTTAATGCAGTTATTCGGAATAGATGACGATTTTACTGATCTAGACTATTTTAGCATCGTATGCTGTTTAGATTATTGTGGGAATAAAAGAAAACTCAAAGGTTTAAAGAAAAAGATTATAAAATATATTATTCATGCCAAGTTTGAATCTATTGAATCTTTAGATAAATCTTCTGAAGCTTTCTTATTGATTTGCGATTTACTCTCTTGCCCATATTTGTCAACCGCAGAGAAAAAGTCTATTGCAATATCATACTTAGATTCATATCAGCTTAGCGATGATAGTTTAAATAAAGTTCAAATTGGTCAAAAAGCAGCTGCTTTATGTAAGTTTTATCAAGATGATTTTGACTGGTTTTATGCTTGGCGAGCTAAATCTACGGATTTAAATATTCTTCTTTTACGGAAAGAGTTGCGAACTGCTTATTGATATTATAGTATTTACTTGCAAAGTGGCAGACTGATACTTGGGTCGTGCCTAGAGATGAGTTTCAATTCATTTATTAGTAATGGATCTACGTATTTTCTTACAAGGGTTTAACGTTATTTTTTGTTTTGTCTTTCATTTACATGATGCTTATGGCTTTAACTTAAGTAAGACGCATCGGAAACGGACTTAAATAAGTTGATATTATATCAACTTCGATAATTACTTTATTGTGATTTGGAAAATTTTCATGACCGGTTAAAATGACTTTTCGGAGTCATCAGGCTTAAAAATTCAGATTTAATGATCGAGTTTGACGGCTAAACTGTTGACATTGAGCTTTTGTGATATGAATGCAGCACACACGAAGGGCCCACTTTGCACCTTTTTTCACTTACTTTTCTGTTCATAACTTTACCCTTATTTTCAATTCAAACTTTTGATCTTATACAAAAAGAATATCTGTTCCGCAACAGAGAGCTGCTTTATCTCCCCCACAAGTCTATCTACTTTCGATTCATGCTGAAAAGTCCCAAGCAAATGCGCTGTGGTGCTCAATATCTAAATGATCATAGGTGCTGGCTGTGATGCTGGCTCTTGCTTAAATCGCTGTCACGCGACAGTCTGCTATGACCTAACAATTTTCCTGACACGGGGGGGGCGTTTGAATAAAGTACTAAAAAGTTGCCGCCAGCCATAACGGTCCAGCTTGCTAGGGTGCGTCTTAAATCGTCAATGGTGATAACTATTTTAAAAGCGCGGTCTGGGGTTCAGTACCGTGACGTTTAGCAACAGAGCTCTGCTCGTTCGGCTAAGTCATCCCAAAAGCTACTTTGGCTGCTCTTTTGAACTCTTGCTTCGCGCACTTCTTCGAGCACTTTTTTCGATGATGTTTCAATTGCATTTCTGATGACTTTTTTATTTATTGGCAGATCATTTATGTCTGTTGCTATCGCAGTCTGATCGGCTTTAGCGCTATAATTGCGTTTCATTTTTAGTTGCTAGGAGCAATTGTTTGTCACATTCATATATTCCGTTTGATCTTTATAAGCGTAAGTGGATTTTTAACCATAAAGATTTGCCTGTGTCAGATGATGATAAGGCCTTGATTAAGCCATTGACCGATAAAAGTGCCATGGAAGTGTGGGATAAGTGGATAAGCAATAAGAGCAGTCGTGCGGAACTATTCGAGAAAGGTGATTGGCCAGCAAAGCAAGATGCTTGGACTGCAACGGATCACTGGCAATCGGCGTGGGACTCTGATGATATTGCGATGCCTGAAGCTATGACTAAACATATTCAATGGCCTGATGATACGGTTGTGTATTTTTGCTATGAAAAGTACCAAATCATCGAAACGCGCTGGTGTGTGTTTGTGCGTAATTGGAAGAGCTTTTTATTTTTTGATGATGGTCCTATTTTAATGGCGCCAAAGCACAAGCAAGCATTGATGTTTCAACAAAATGGTCAATATAAGTTAGGCGTTCGTGGTTAGTTTTTGAGTCGTTAATCTAAGGGTACTTAAGTTAATGATTTAGCAAATTAATGGGATGAATGACTGATATTACAGTCGTTTATGTTGTAATGGTTTATACAGTGGTTATTTATATTGCTGTTTTTTTTAGAGAGTTTAGATGAAGTTATTAGCTTTAATTGGCTGTTTAGTGTTGACGCTGCCGTTGTTGGTGCAAGCAAGAATGATTGCCGATGTTGATGTTGCTGAGCAAATGAATGTTGCAGAGCAACCATTAATATTAAATGGTGCGGGCGTGCGCAGTAAATTTTTTATGGATATTTATGTAGGCAGTTTGTACTTACCTACCAAAGTTTATACGCTTGAAGATGTGCTTGCTCAGCCTATAGCGGTAATCCAATTAACAATTACTTCTTCGATGGCCACCTCAGAGAGAATGCGTGACGGCATTACGAAAGGTTTTGAGACTGCTACCGACAATGACACCCATTTTATTGCCAAAGATATTGAACATTTCACTCAACAATTTGCTTACGACGTTGTCGAAGGGGATCAATTTACTTTTGTGACCCAAAAAGGCAAGGGCGTGAGCAGCATTAAAAATGGTCAAATTCAAGGTGATATTGCTGGAGAGGCTTTTCGTCAGGTATTACTTAAAATTTGGTTAGGTGAAGAGTCAGCGCAACAAAGTTTACGCCAGGCAATGCTAGCTCAGTAACTCACCTGCTAGGTTCTAGGGCGGACTACGTCCTGCTAGTATCGCTTCGCTGCTAGAGCGGACTACGTCCTGCTAGGGTCGCTTCGCTGCTAGGGCGGACTACGTCCTGCTAGGGACAGCTTCGCTGTTAAGATTTTATAGTCTCTAGCCGCGAAGCGTCCTAGCAGCGCAGCGCTCTAGGCTGTTGTTCTCTAGGCTTTATTAGGCTGTAAAATCATTACCAAGTGTTGAAATGGTGGAGGTTTTGCCTTTGTCATTGTAGGTTAAACTTGATGCATTACGGCTGGCTTGCAATGCTTGGGCAAATCGATTTAGGCTGGCGATATTGTGTTCAATTAAGCTGGCATTCTGGCTATTAATGTCTTTGCATTCTGCGAGAATAGATTTGGCCTGGGCGACTTTTTGTACCAGTTCAGGAGCTGTGGTAAGCAGGGCGTGCTGGGGGTGTTGAGCCAGTTTTTCGTCAGTCGCTTTCATATTGATCAAGCACTGGGTTTTGTCTTTGGAAAGCGTCAGTAGTTTGTCGGCATCTTGGTTTGTTAATGCGGCTTTTTCTTCAACAATAAGCAGTTTCAGCTGTGCTAAGGTCTGATTTTGGGTATCTAACAGTGCACGTAGCTCATCGTTTGGTTGTTCGCTTGGTTGTTTATTTAGCTCTGTCATAAATTACTCATTGGTTTTGTTAACTGACACTTATCTATGATGCAAGTTAGCACCTATTATCTGTGTGTCGTTAAAACAACTTAAAGAGTAACGTTTAACGGCTACTCTTTGTCAAACGATAGACTGCTTAGCTCTGCTTCAAAGCTGGCAATATTCGCAGCAAGCTTTTCTGGGTCGACTTTATAGCGTCCTTCAGAGATAGCGAGCTTAATTTCTGCGACCTTTTTTTGGTCAACTTCAGGTGTCGCTTCCATTTTTGCTTGCGCGCTCTGAAGCTGGTGAGCTTGAGCGGTGATGCTAACGGAATCGGCTTTAACCGGTGCCGCGGATTTTTGAGCCACAGCAGTATTAGATTGCTTAGCAGACTGCGTGTCACGTGCAGTGCGCATTTGGGTATTAGCCGCAGTGTTATGCTTAATGTCAATTGCCATTGGAGGCTCCAGCGTAATGTATTAGGTTCTTCAAACAGATTATCGGCACTGTTGGAAAAAACTTTAGTCCTAGTTTACATTCTTACTTCAACTTCGCCAACCCCAACCACCACCGCATCAAATTGTTTACTCGTGTTACTGTTTTTTACCCTGATGACGTCATCAAGATTGCCGTCACGCAGTGCTTCACCAAGGGTTTTTATTTGAACATTAGCGGTTCTAGCGTAGATGGAAACCGAGTCACCTTTGCACACAAAACACAGGTTATTACTCAATACCGGCGAGTCTTTTGCCACGCGACGTTTCACTCGCGAACCGATTAATGTGTGGGTATCAGAAAAAAAGTGGCCTCTTAAACTATATTGGTCAACATACATGATGTTTAAGTGATGTGGAGCAATAATTTGGTCTGGAGACAGTAGCTGGTTAGCCACCACGACAGGGTATTGTATTTCAACTCGAACAGAGAGATACATTTGCCATGGATAGTCATAGTCTGGGCTGATACAACTTAGTTTGACCATGTTATTTCGACTAATGTCTCTGTCACTGGCGAGTTCGGCATTAATCGGTGGATAGCAGCGCGGTGGACTAAGACGACCTTCAAGATTTTGTGGGGTAATTTGCACCTTAGCATTGGCGTCGGCATCAATTTTTTTTGCGACTACCTCTTTAGCTAACGTATAAATGGTCGATAGAGTAGGTGTTAGTATTTCTTCGCTAGCAAATGCTGGCAAAGAAAGCGTCATTGAGCACAAAAAACATAAAAAAAATACTTTCATAATGAAGATCCTAGCTTGTGTTGCCAGAATGCACCTATACTTTGGAGAACGAAAAATATGCGAGTAATCTCTGCATACGCAATAAGCTAAAAATGAGGTGAGGGCATGATAATAACATTTCCCTTTCGTCAAAAAAGTGTCAGTTCACTGTAAGTGTTAACTTAGTAAAAGTTAAAGCAAGTTGCATGCCCACTTTTAATTCAATAATTTGATAAGTATTTGCTAGGCTGCTGATGGTTTGCCCAGAATGTGTCTCGTTCGTCTGATGAAAACCTCAATTGGGGGTAAATTGGGGGTAAATTAGAGACAGTAACGGTTATCAAATGGCCCTTTGTTCGGCTATTCACCCTGTATCGACTCACAATAGGCCCGCTATTGGCGCGGCAACTAACACTATTGTTAACATGTGAGTGCACCTTTATTAGCAAAGCACATGGCCTGTTTAATATTGCAGACTTGAAATAAACCCATTTTTAACGATTTATCCCCTCTCTTATCCAGAGTTGAGGTTAAAATAGCTAGCAAGCGTATTATATTAAACCAAGGTTCACTATAATGTTAACCAACAATTTTATCCTTTTGAGTAACAGTTAACTACAAGGCTGTGTTATGTCGAGCATTTTAGAATCAGTAAATAAACGCACTCAGCTTGTCGGACAAAACAGATTAGAGCTGTTACTGTTTAAGCTGAACGGTCGTCAACGCTTTGGTATTAACGTATTTAAAGTAAAAGAGGTATTACAATGTCCTCCACTGACAAGGCTACCTAAGTTAAACCCCTATGTTAAAGGTGTTGCGCATATTCGTGGGGAAACAATTTCTATTATCGATTTAAGTGCTGCAACCGGTGGGCGTCCACTGACATCAACTGAAAATTGCTTTGTTATCATTTCCGAATATAACCGCAGTGTTCAAGGATTTTTGGTCAGTTCTGTTGAGCGTATCATCAATATGAATTGGGAATCTATTTTGCCGCCGCCCCAAGGTTCAGGACGTTCTTCATATTTAACGGCTGTGACTGAGATTGAAGGTGAGCTGGTTGAAATTTTGGATGTTGAAAAAATTCTTGATGAAATTTCACCTGTTAAGACCTCTATCAGTAAAGAAGTCAGCGAGACGTTAACTATCGATAAAGAACAGCATTATCATATTATGGTTATTGATGATTCTACGGTGGCACGCAAACAAATTATTCGTTCGTTAGAGTCGTTAAATCTGCAAATCGATACCGCTAAAGATGGTAAAGAAGCGTTGATCATGCTGAAAAATATTGCCGCTGAAATGGATGATGTCTCAGTTGAGATCCCGCTGATTATTTCAGATATCGAAATGCCAGAAATGGACGGTTATACTTTAACTGCTGAAATTCGTGATGATCCAAAATTAAAGAACATAAAAGTAGTTCTACACACATCATTAAGTGGTGTGTTTAACCAAGCAATGGTAGAAAAAGTAGGTGCTAACGATTTTATTGCTAAGTTTAACCCCGATGAATTAGCCTCAGCGGTTAACAAACATTTGAGTTTATAAGCCTCTAATATTGAACAATATTAGAGGCTTAGCTCATTGGCCACATATTAGGAAGTTAATGTGACAGATAAATCACTTGCTGAAGCAGAGTACAATCAATTTAGGCTGTTTTTAGAGCAGCATAGCGGTATTGTGTTAGGTGAGAATAAACAATATTTAGTCCGCAGTCGTTTAGCGCCGTTGATGGGGAAGCATAATTTACCTTCTTTGTCTGAGGTGGTTAAAAAGTCGATGAAACCGATAGAACGTCAGCTGCGTGCTGAAGTGATAGATGCAATGACCACCAATGAAACCTTATGGTTTCGAGACCGTTATCCGTTTGAATTACTGAACAATACTCTACTGCCTGAATACAGTAAGCTTGGCAGACCGTTAAAAATATGGTCAGCAGCATGTTCTTCTGGGCAAGAACCTTACTCTTTGTCGATGACAGTGTTGGAATATCAACAGCGTAAACCCGGTGCTTTACCGGGCGGCGCGACGATTCAGGCAACGGACTTGTCACCATCAATGCTAGAGCGCTGTAAGAATGCTGAATATGATGGTTTAGCGCTGGCTCGTGGTTTGTCTGAAGAGCGTAAGCGTCAGTTTTTTGATGCTTTACCGTCGGGCAACATGACAGTGAAAGATAATGTTAAGCGTTTAGTTAACTTTAGAGCACATAATTTACTTGAAAGTTATAGCTTATTAGGTAAGTACGATATTATTTTTTGCCGTAATGTATTGATTTATTTTGGGCCAGAGGCAAAGACTAAAATTTTGCGGCAATTTGCTGCCGCACTTAATCCTAAAGGTATTTTATTCTTGGGTGCGTCAGAATCTCTAGCAGGCTTAAGTGATGAGTTTAATATGGTTCGCTGTAATCCTGGTATTTATTACCAAAAGAAAATATAGATAAAATAACAAGTTAAGCTATTTATCATGCCGGCATTCGTCGGCATGTTTGTTTTTGTCTTTTATTCGTTTAAAAATTAAATTGTTGGCATAACCCTTGCTTTATTACTAGCAGTTAGCTGATGGAGGCAATTTTATGGCGATTAATTTCGATAATGCATTAGGTGTTCACCAATATTCTTTGGGCATTCGAGCTCAAAGAGCAGAAGTAATTTCAAGTAATATCGCCAATGCCAATACTCCTCATTATAAAGCTCAAGATGTTAATTTTGCTTCCGCCATGAAATCGGCAAGCTCGCATCAACAAGGCTTGAGTATGAGTCAAACCACAGACAAACATTTTGATTTAACGGCGTTAAGTCAACAACATGTTCAATATCGAATGCCAAATCAAGCCGATACTGGCGATGGTAATACCGTCGATACCCAGAAAGAACAAGCAGCATTTATGCAAAATTCGCTCGAATATCAAATGTCATTAGGCTTTCTTGAGGGCAAATTTAATGGCATGCGTAAAGCATTGAGAGGTGACTAATCATGAGTTTATTTAATATTTTCAATGTGTCTGGTTCGGGTATGTCAGCGCAGTCAGTGCGTTTGAATACTACCGCCAGTAATATTGCCAATGCTGATTCGGTGTCAAGCAGTGTCGATAAAACCTATCGTGCACGTCATCCTGTTTTTGAGGCCGAAATGCTAAAAGCCAATAGCCAGCAAGACAGTTCGCCTGGTGTCAGCGTTAAAGGCATTGTCGAAAGTAACAAACCATTATTAAAAGAATACTCGCCAGACCATCCAATGGCGGATGGTGATGGTTTTATTTACAAACCTAATGTCAATGTGATGGAAGAAATGGCCGATATGATTTCTGCATCACGCTCTTATCAAATGAACGTTCAGGTGGCTGATGCAACTAAGTCTATGTTGCAACAGACGTTAAGGATGGGTAAATAGTATGATTATTCAAGGAGGTAACAATGAGCCTCGTTAACTCTTACAGTCAGTCTTTACCGCAACAGTCCAGTAGTGCTTCAAACACAAGTGCTACAACCAAAAATTCTGTGCAGGCAAATACGACCACCACGACCACAGGTAATCCTTTTCTTGACGGAATTCGCTTACCTGAAGAAAGTGCGATACCTGAAACAAAAGATCAGATGTTAAAGCAAGATGATTTCTTTGCTTTACTCAGTCAACAGTTGTCGATGCAAGATCCCTTTAAACCGGTTGATAATGATCAAATGATTGCCCAAATGGCATCATTTTCCACAGTCGATGGTATTTCAAATCTTAATGATGAAATTCTTAACCTCAATACTGTGATGAGTTCTAGCCAAGCATTGCAAGCTTCTGGTTTAGTGGGCCGTAAAGTGCTTATTCCTTCTGATACCGGGGCTATTTCTACTGAAAACTCAGAAATTAAAGGGGTGATCAGTACGCCATCAAGCATCGAATCTATTTCGGTCAGAATTGAAGATGAGTCGGGTCAGTTGATTAAGAGCTTTAATATTGATGGCAGTAAAGGCGGCAATGTTGACGTGACGTGGGATGGTTTAGATTCAGATGGCCAACCTGCAGAAGCCGGTAATTACGCCATTAAGGCTAGCGGTAAAGTGGATGGAACGTCGGAAGATTTAGCCGTATCGACTTATGCCCATGTTACCAGTGTGTCATTGGGCACTGTGGCGACAGGCGCTATTTTGAATTTGCGTGGAGTAGGTGGAATTAAGTTATCTGACGTACTCGCAGTATCTGAAACATAATACGGCCATCAACAAACAGTTGGCTGTCATCATAAATGAATTAATTGTGAGAGGTGAAACATGTCATTTAATATCGCACTGAGTGGTATTGCTGCCGCGCAAAAAGACTTAAATACAACCGCGAATAACATCGCGAACGTGAATACTATTGGCTTTAAAGAGTCTCGAGCAGAGTTTGCTGACGTGTATGCTAATTCTATTTTTTCCAACGGAAAAACCGCAGTGGGCGGCGGTGCCACCACCTCTCAAGTTGCGCAACAGTTTCATCAAGGTAGCTTGCAATTCACCAGTAACTCGCTAGATATGGCGATAAGTGGTGGGGGTTTCTTTGTTACCTCGTCAGAATTAGAGACTAAAGATCAGTCATTTACCCGTGCCGGTGCATTTAAAGTTGATTCAGGCAATTACATGGTTGACTCAGCAGGTAACTTTTTACAAGGTTTTCCCGTTGATGCAGATGGTAATTCAACGTCGGTGAGCTTAACCACCACCAAACCCATTGAGATCCCAGATACAGCCGGTAGCCCTGTAAAATCGTCAAACGTTGAAATACAGATGAATCTTAATGTGGGAGAGAATGCATTAGATCCCGCTAAGTTTAATCCTAAAGATTCTGACACCTTTAATAATTCCACCTCGGTGACGATTTATGATTCGCTAGGTGAGTCACATATTATGACCAGTTACTTTATTAAGCCTGAGCAGGGTTCATATACTGGCGAAAGTAATTGGGTGGCCTTTTATGCTGTCGATGGAAAGCCTGTTGACACGACTGTTGCTGGCAGTTATGAAACAGATACTGATGATGATGGCACCAAAGATAATAGTGCATTGGCAGAAGCTGCTGATCCCGATGGATTAGGAGGAACATGGTCGGGTGCAGTGCTTACCTTTAACTCAGTAGGTGCTAATATAGGCAGTAACCCAGATCCGATTACCACGGAGCCATTAGGCACTGCGGGTGCAAATGCTTTAGGCCCTGGGGCCGATGGTACTCAAACTCTTAATATAAAGTTTGATAATCCAACCCAGTATGCTTCTCCGTTTGAAGTGACTAAATTAACCCAAGATGGTATTACCGTTGGCCGATTGACTAACGTAGGTATTGGCGCTGATGGTTTAGTGACCGCAAGCTACAGTAATGGCTCAACGGTGCCGTTATCGCGAGTAGCCTTGGTGCGTTTTGCCAATGAGCAAGGACTCACCCAGGTGGGGAATACGTCTTGGAAAGCCAGTATCGATTCAGGTGCAGCATTAGCGGGAGAGGCCAATAGTGGTACATTTGGTAGTATAAAATCTTCTGCGCTTGAACAGTCAAACGTTGAGTTAACCACCGAGCTGGTGGATTTAATCTCGGCTCAGCGTAACTTCCAAGCTAACTCGCGTACCCTTGAAGTGAACAATACCTTAAACCAAACCATATTACAGATCCGCTAAGTTAACCACGCGTCATGATAGGTGTTGCCGTTTACGGCAACACCTTGCCTTTACCCCTTCATTATTAACCCCCATTATTAGTCCTCGTTATTATTCCCTGGTGTTGTTTGATGCTTTTTTGACACTCATGAGTTATTCGTTAATGTTAATTCCTAACTGATTCAATCTATTACATCTCCATAATACGCCTTAAAACTCATTGGCATGATGCTTGCTTATTCTGTGTATATAAATTGTTTTTGCAGAAAGTTTGACGGAGCAACAAATGGACAAATTTCTTTATATTGCCATGAGTGGCGCAAAGCAAGGTATGAACGCCTTAGCAGTAAGTGCTAACAATCTTGCCAACGCCAATACTGATGGATTTAAAGCTGACATGGTCCAAGCCCGTTCAATGCAGGCCTTTGGTGAAGGCTTGCCTACGCGAGTATTTGCGATGATGGAAAGCCCCGGCAGTAACTTTAACGGCGGTCCCATTAAAACCACCGGTCGCGACCTTGATATCGCAGTTAAAGGCGATGGCTGGGTTGCCGTACAAGCGGCTGACGGTTCAGAAGCTTACACCCGTGCAGGCAGTTTGAAATTTGACAGTACCGGTTTGCTATTAAATAGCAGCAATCGTCCTGTGATGGGCAATTCCGGTCCTATTGTGTTGCCTATCCCAATTGAAAAAGTAGAAATTTCCGCCAACGGTATTATTTCAGTTAGGCCCCAAGGGGCGACGGCCGAAGTGGTCGAAGAAGTGGCGAGGATTAAATTAGTTAATCCTGGTAACGAGAACATGATGCGCGGCGAAGATGGTTTGTTCCGCCTGATTACCGGTGGCGATGCGCCAAAGGACCCCGGAGTTGAAGTTGTCAGTGGCGCAGTTGAAGGCAGTAATGTCAATTCAGTGCAAGAAATGGTCGCCATGATCGATATTCAACGTCGATATGAAATGCAAGTCAAAATGATGAAGAACGCTGAAGAAATTGATAAGGCGTCAGCTTCTTTGATGAGAATCTAGTTAGGAGTAATTATTATGCATCCAGCGTTATGGATAAGTAAAACAGGTGTAGATGCCCAGCAAACCAACATTGCGGTTATTTCTAATAACGTGGCTAACGCCAGTACTGTCGGATTTAAGAAAAGCCGAGCGGTATTTGAAGACCTACTTTATCAAACCGTTAATCAAGCCGGTGGCATTAGCTCAGACAACAGCAAGTTACCCAATGGCTTAAATATTGGTGCCGGTACTAAGGTTGTTGCTACCCAAAAAATGTTTACCCAAGGCAACATGCTCACCACCGATAACTCATTAGATTTAATGATTGAAGGTTCAGGCTTTTTTGAAGTGCAAATGCCAGATGGTACTGCTGCTTATACCCGTAATGGTCAGTTTAGCTTGGATGATACCGGTCAGATTGTTACCCCAGGTTCAGGCTATGTGGTTCAGCCGCCGATCACTATTCCCGATGATTCCTCCAGTATTACCGTATCCGCATCGGGTGAAGTGTCAGTGCAAACGCCAGGTACTGCAGCTAGTCAGGTGATTGGCCAGTTAACCATGACCGATTTTATTAATCCGTCAGGTTTAGATCCCCTAGGACAAAACTTGTATACCGAAACGGGTGCCAGTGGCACGCCTATCCAAGGTACGGCATCCCAAGACGGTTTAGGTTCTATTCGCCAAGGGGCACTGGAAACCTCTAACGTCAATGTGACTGAGGAATTGGTCAACCTTATTCAAGGACAACGTATTTACGAGATGAACTCCAAAGTGATCTCGGCGGTTGATCAAATGCTGTCTTATATTAATCAGAATCTCTAAGGCGTTAAGATGATTAAATACATTGCGTTAGCGTCAATGGTGTTATTAATTGGCTGTAGTTCTACGCCCAAGAAACCCATTGAAGATGACCCCTTTTATGCGCCGGTATACCCAGATACGATACCGACACAAGTGGCGGCAACGGGATCTATTTATCTTGATAGCCAAGCATCAAGCTTGTATTCCGATATTCGTGCTCATCGCGTCGGTGACATTATTACGGTGACCTTAAAAGAATCAACCCAAGCATCGAAAAGTGCCAATAACGAAATCAAAAAAGACACTGATTTAAGCGTTGAACCAATATATGCCGGCGGCAAAAATATTTCCATAAGCGGCGTCCCAATTGATTTGGGTTACGGCGACAGCATGAATACCAAACGCGAGTCTGATGCTGACCAATCAAACAGTTTAAATGGCAGTATTTCAGCCAATGTCATTCAGGTGCTCAGTAACGGCAACTTAGTGATCCGTGGCGAAAAATGGATTTCGATCAATAACGGTGATGAGTTTATTCGCATCACAGGGATGATCCGCAGCGAAGACATTAACCCAGATAATACTATCGATTCGACACGAGTGGCTAACGCTCGCATTCAGTATAGCGGCACAGGTACGTTTGCTGATGCCCAAAAAGTCGGTTGGCTGAGTTCATTCTTTATGAGTGAGTGGTGGCCTTTTTAAGGAGTAATGGATGAAAACTAAACTGATTGTTGCGACGGTATCGATAGTAGCGTCGATATTAATGTTAACCGCGCCGGCACATGCAGAGCGGATTAAAGACATCGCCAGTATTCAAGGGGTGCGAAGTAACCAATTAGTCGGTTATGGGCTGGTGGTCGGTTTGCCTGGTACGGGGGAAAGTACCCGTTATACCGAACAAACGTTTAGCACCATGCTGAAAAACTTCGGCATCAATTTACCTGATTCGGTTCGTGCTAGCTCAAAAAACATCGCCGTCGTTGCGGTGCATGCAGAAATGCCAGCCTTTATTAAACCGGGTCAAAAACTTGACATTACCGTGTCCAGTTTAGGCCAAGCAAAAAGTTTACGTGGCGGCACCTTATTACAAACCTTCTTAAAAGGGGTGGATGATAATGTCTATGCCATTGCTCAGGGCAGCTTAATTGTCAGTGGTTTTAGTGCTGAAGGGCTTGATGGCTCAATGGTGATCCAAAATACCCCAACGGTCGGCCGCATTCCCAGTGGCGCCATTGTCGAGCGCAGTGTCGTCAGTCCCTTTGCCAGCGGTGATTACCTTACCTTCAATTTACGTCGTGCTGATTTTTCTACCGCTAAACGCACCGCAGATGCGATTAATAATTTACTCGGCCCCGATATGGCCAAGGCCATTGATGCCACCTCTATTCAAGTGAGTGCGCCACGGGATGCATCACAGCGAGTGTCATTTTTATCGGTATTAGAAAACATCGATGTTATACCGGCAGAAGAATCTGCCAAAGTGATTGTTAACTCACGTACTGGCACCATAGTGGTTGGCCAAAACGTTAAGTTATTACCAGCCGCGGTGACCCACGGCGGATTAACCGTCACCATTGCCGAAGCCACCCAAGTGTCACAACCTAACGCATTAGCGGGCGGCGATACGGTTGTTACCGCTAACAGTACGATTGATGTGTCAGAAAAAGATCGTCGCATGTTTATGTTTAACCCCGGCACCACACTTGATGAACTCGTCAGAGCCGTGAATTTAGTGGGCGCAGCCCCATCTGATGTCCTTGCCATACTCGAAGCGTTAAAAATGGCAGGCGCTTTGCATGGTGAACTCATCATCATCTAATAATTGTCGGAATGACTATGGATAAGTTGTCAGCTTCATCGAACTTTTTGGATCTAGGAGGACTAGATTCACTTCGCGTCCAGGCCCAGAAAGACGAGAAGGGGGCACTTAAAGAAGCGGCTAAGCAATTTGAAGGTATTTTTATTCAAATGCTAATGAAAAGCATGCGAGATGCCAATGCCGCGTTTAAGTCAGACAGTCCAATGAACAGTGAAACCACCGCGTTTTTTGAAAAAATGCGCGATGAGCAAATGTCGGTCGACCTATCAAATAAAGGCATGCTAGGGCTCGCAGAGATGATGATGCAGCAACTAGACCCTGAAGATAGCGCCGTTACGCCAGCATCGGTATTGCGTGGCAATAGCGATTATAAAGTTAATCCGAGTATGTTTGCAGCGCCGCCAACGGCATTAGATAACGACACCCTTGATGCCATTGCGCCAAAAGATCAAATAGCAGCATCGCATTCTATTATGGGCCATTCTGTTATTGCCCATTCTGTTATAGATAACGCCGAATCTATGCGACCTATGTCGACCCAGCTTTCTAATGCGTTAGAGGCTAAACCGTTATCCAGTGTGTTAGACCGTGAGCAATTAGCGAGTGTGTTACGCGGTGAACAATTAGCCAGTCAAGCTGCGCAAGCAGGCAAAGGTTTGCCGCAGGCAGATGTTACTGTGCCAAAAGATAAAGGCATTATGGTGAGTCAATTTACCAGCCCTGAGCATTTTATCTCAGTGTTATATCCCCACGCTGAAAAAGCGGCTAAATCGTTGGGAACCTCTGCAGAAGTATTAATTGCTCAATCCGCGTTAGAAACGGGTTGGGGCCAAAAAGTGGTCCGTCGTAACGACGGCACCATGAGTCATAACTTATTTAACATCAAAGCAGACAAACGTTGGCAAGGTGAGAAAACCTCAGTCAATACATTGGAATTTGAAAAGGGCATTGCGGTGCAACAAAAAGCGGATTTCAGAATGTATGACAACCTTGAGCAGAGCTTTAATGACTTTGTGTCGTTTATTAGCCAAGGCGATCGTTATCAAGATGCGCGCAAAGTGGCCGCTGAGCCGACTCAATTTATTAAAGCGTTGCAAAAAGCCGGCTACGCCACCGACCCTCAATATGCCGATAAAGTCATCAATGTGATGAAGTCGGTAAAAGAAGGCCTTAAATCTGTATTACCTGTGGAGACTCAATAATGTCGATTGACTTACTTAATATCGCTCGCACAGGTATTCAAGCATCCCAAGCACAATTAGGCGTCACCAGTAATAACATCGCTAATGCCAATACAGAAGGTTATAACAGACAAGTCGCGACTCAGGCGTCATCACAATCTCAACGCTTGGGCAATAATTTTTATGGCACCGGCACGTATGTATCTGATGTTAAACGTGTTTATAACGAATTTGCCGCACGTGAGTTACGGATTGGCCAAACTAGTATGAGCGCGGCTGAAACCTCTTACAGTAAGTTAAGCGAACTAGACCAAATTTATGCTCAAGTGGGCCAAATGGTGCCCGAAAATTTGAATAACTTTTTTGCCAGCATTAATAGTGTCGCCGATTTACCCAGCGACCTTGGTATTCGCAGTAGCAGCCTTAGTTCGGCGCAGCAGTTGGCCAATGGCCTAAATCAAATGCAATCACAACTTGATGGCCAGGTGAAACAAACCAATAGCCAAATTGAAGCCATTACTACTCGTATTAATGAGATTGGTAAAGAGCTAGGTAGCCTCAATGTAGAGTTGATGAAATCTCAAGATCAAGACAGCCAAGTGCTAGACAAGCAAGGTGCTCTCATTCTAGAACTGAGCGAATATGCCCAGGTCAATGTGATCCCGTTAGACACAGGTGCCAAGTCCATTATGCTTGGCGGCTCAATGATGTTGGTGTCGGGTGAAGTGTCAATGTCGATGGGCGTGAGTGCCGGCGACCCTTATCCTAATGAGCCGCGCATTAATGCCTCCATTGGCGATAAAACCCTTAATGTCGACCCGTCTAAATTGGGCGGCCAATTAGGCGCATTATTTTCTTTTCGGGACGACACCTTAATACCCGCCAGTACTGAACTTGGCCAATTAGCACTTGGGGTGGCAGACACCTTTAATGGCATGCAATCAAAAGGAATTGATTTAAATGGTGAGGTTGGCAGTAACATTTTTGCTGATATTAACGATCCGTTAATGGCATTAGGCCGAGTAGGGGCGTTTTCAACCAATACAGGTGATGCTTTAATGTCAGCCAATATTGATGATGTTGGCGCATTATCGGGTGGCAGTTATGAGTTGAGCTTTACCACCGCAGATGGCTATCAACTAAAAGATAACCAAACCGGTAAGCAAACTGCACTAACGTTAACGTCAGGTCAATTAACTAGCGATGCCGGTTTTAGTATTAATGTTGATATTACCAATGGTCCAATTGCCGATGGCGACAAGTTTGAAATTCGTCCTACCGCCGGTGGCGCTGCAGGCTTAAAAGTGGTGATGACCGACCCTAAAGGTATTGCCGCAGCGGGGCCGACCTTAACACCAGCCACTGCTAACTCAGGTAACACGGCAATTAGCTTAAATAGCATGGATTCATCCGCTGGTGGCTTTCAAGGTATCGGATCATCTATTACCTTCCAACTTGATACTGCCGCGAACACATATGAAGCTTTTAATGCCGCTGGTGCCTCATTAGGCACAGGCGCTATCACAAATAACAATATCAACGCTTTTGGTATGGATTTCGATATTACCCGTAATGGTACCGCTACTGCCGACAGCTTTACGTTTGATTTGTCATTGGCCGAAGGCGACAACAGCAATGCGGTAGCAATGGCGAGCTTATCAAACAGCAAACTAATGAATAACGGCACGGGCACATTAACCAGCGTATTTGAAAATACTAAACTCGATATCGGCAGCCAAACTAAATCTGCTGAAGTGCGCGTTAGCTCCGCCACGGCCATATATCAACAAGCTAGCAACCGTGTTCAAAGTGAGTCAGGTGTCAACCTTGATGAAGAAGCCGCAAACTTAATGCGCTTCCAACAATCTTATCAAGCCTCCGCCAGAATTATGACAACAGCCCAAACCATTTTCGATACTTTATTCAGCTCGGTTCGCTAGGAGATAAATCATGAGAATTTCTACCGGACAAATGTTTCAACAAAACACTGCCAGTATTTTAGAAAAACAATCTGCCACCAACACCATCATGGCGCAAATTTCCAGCGGCAAAAGGGTTAACACCGCCGGCGATGACCCTGTCGCTGCCATTGGTATTGATAACTTAAAGCAAAAAAATGCTTTAGTAGACCAGTTTGTAAAAAACATTGATTACGCCACCAGTCATATTCAACAAGCCGAAAGCCAGTTAGGCCAAGCGGATACCTTGGCTGGCAGCATGAAAGAGTTAGTGCTCCGCGGCGCCAACGGCAGCATGACGACTGCCGAGCGGCAAGTGATTGCCGATGACATGCGTCAAAGTCTTGAGCAATTAATGTCCATTGCCAACACCAAAGATGAATCAGGCAATTATATTTTCGCTGGCAATAAAACCAATAGCGCCCCCTTTGCCTTTGATAATAACGATCAAGTGGTGTACAGCGGTGACTCAGGTACTCGTAAAAGCAATATTGCCGCAGGGGTGCAAGTTAATACCAATGTGGCTGGTGATGCGGCATTTATGAACGCCGCCAATGCCATGGGCGATTACGGCGTCAATTATTCGTCAACCCAGCAGGGTGATTTTGTGGTGTCCAGCGCCAAAATCACTAACACAGCAACTCATGTGCCTGACACCTACAGTTTTAACTTTGTTGATGACGGTGCAGGCGCCATGAATTTAGAGGTGAGCGACAGTGCTGTTCCGGCAAGCATTGTCACTACTGTTGCCCCTTTTGACGCTTCGGTGCCGGTCAAGTTTAACGGCATGGCAGTCAAATTAGATGGTGAGCCTAAAATTGGTGACTCGTTTACTATCGAAGAACAGTCACAAGTCAGTATATTCGAGACCTTCAGCAAGGCTATCGCATTATTTGAAAGCGGCGATGACGCCCAAACCCCTGCCGGTAAATCAGAGTTGGCACAACTATTGAATAACATTGATAGTGGCGTCAATCAAATGAGTCAGCAACGTAGCGTTACTGGCAACAGCCTTAAAGCGCTGCAACAGTATAGCGATAATCATGTTGATGAAAAATTGATTAACACCTCGGCATTATCAAGACTAGAAGATTTAGATCTTGCCTCGGCCATTACCGAATTTGAAAAGCAACAATTAGCGCTCAATGCCGTATCGAGTGTGTTCAGTAAAATCAGCTCGACCAGTTTATTTGATTATATATAAACATAATGTAGATAGGTTCTTATGCTTGGTCAGTTTTGCTTGGCCTTAAGTCAGTATCTATCGATAAGTTCATACACCTTAAACAGTTTGCATGATTAACCGTTTAGCCAAGCTCCGAGTCTTGGCGTTCAACTAAGAAGAGGATTCAATATTATGGCTATTTCAGTTAATACCAACGTTACATCCATGAAAGCCCAGGGCAATTTAAATAAAGCGCAGACTGCGACTTCAACATCGATGGAACGTTTAGCATCGGGTCTGCGCATTAACAGCGCCAAAGATGATGCGGCGGGCTTACAAATTTCGAATCGTATGACCAGCCAAATTAATGGTATCGGTGTCGCGATTCGTAACGCTAATGATGGTATCTCGATTGCACAAACCGCCGAAGGCGCTATGGGTGAGTCAACCAATATCTTACAACGTATGCGTGACTTGTCATTGCAATCTGCTAACGGCTCAAACTCTTCCAGTGATCGAGAAGCTATGCAAAAAGAGCTTGGTGCCTTACAGAGTGAATTAACTCGAATTTCCGATACCACCTCGTTCGGTGGACAAAAGTTGTTGGATGGTAGCTATGGAACTCAAGATTTTCAAGTGGGTTCCAATGCTAATGAAACTATTTCTATCTCATTAAGTAATGTGAATGCTGCT
>TARA_R110000851_G_scaffold3114_3_pt1 | contig 94279 bp, 98 predicted proteins | sample TARA_R110000851 | Tara Oceans TARA_R110000851 (sample SAMEA4397627) | marine metagenome | biome: Polar Biome; feature: [DCM] deep chlorophyll maximum layer (ENVO:01000326); material: water (ENVO:00002006), including particulate matter (ENVO:01000060) such as... | depth 17 m
TTTAGACGAAGATACAGATGGAGACGGTGTGCTTGATGGCGATGAAGTTTCAGATGATACAGATCCAAACGATCCTTGTGATTTTAATGTTAATAATCAAGATTTATCAATAGTTAGTGATGCGTGGTTGTCGTTAGATTGTGATGGAGATACAATTATTAACGGTGATGAACTTGGTGACGAAAATAGTAATGGCATTCCAGACTATCTTGAAGCTTTTGTCAATGACATAAAAGTATACGATATAATGACCCCTAATGGAGATGGTGTTAATGATGTATTTAGTATTGCCGGCATAGAAAACTTTCCAAATAATACAGTAGAAATTTATAACAGATGGGGAGTAAAAGTGTATGATACTAAAGGCTATGGAACGGCAGGGAACTTCTTTAGAGGAATTTCTAATGGACGAGTAACAGTTCAAAAAGAAGAAGAATTGCCTGTCGGAACCTATTATTACATAATCATTTATGTAGATAATAATGGTGAGACCCAAAAATTAGCAGGACCATTATACATAAACAGAAGATAAAAAAGCATATAAAAAATACCTATCAGGTGTAACACCTGATAGGTTAAACAAACTTACTTATGAAAAATTTTAACTTTCAACTGTTAACCATATTGATCTTAGGGTTGGTTGTGCAAACATCTTATTCACAACAAGACGCTCAATATACCCAATATATGTACAACACTTTAAGTATAAACCCTGCTTATGCAGGTTCAAGAGATGTATTTAGTTTTGTTGGCCTATACAGAAGCCAATGGGTAGGTCTAGATGGTGCCCCCACAACTTATACTGCATCCATGCACACACCTAGTGGAAAGCGAGTAGGACTTGGATTAAATATTGTAAGAGATGAAATATTTATTTCAGAAGAAACATATATAGATGTCGATTTTAGCTATACACTAGATGTTTCAGAAAAAGGGAAATTAGCATTAGGATTAAAAGGTGGGGCACATTTATTAGATGTAAATAGTAATAAGGCTAATACCGGTGCTGAAAATGGATCTGATTCTGAAGCTGAAATATTTATTGATAATAAGTTTTCTCCTCAAGTGGGGATAGGAGCTTATTATTATACCGATAAATTTTATCTTGGTTTAAGCGCCCCTAATATTCTTGAAACAGAACATTTTGATGAATCTAACAACAGTAATATCTCTAGCTCTACAGCAAAAGAGAAAATAAATTTCTATTTAATTACAGGCTATGCATTTGATTTAAATGATGATTTAAAATTTAAACCAGCTTTATTAACCAAACTGGTAGAAGGAGCTCCTTTGCAAGTAGATATTTCAGCAAATTTTTTAATTAAGGAAAAGGTCACATTGGGTGCTGCTTATCGATGGAGTGCAGCGTTTAGTGGTTTAATAGGGTTTCAATTAAGTGACCAGCTTATGTTAGGTTTTGCTTATGATAGAGAAACCACCGAGTTGCAGCAATACAACGATGGTTCTTTTGAGGTGTTTTTAAGGTTCGAACTGTTTAATAAAAACAATCAAATGGTATCTCCAAGATTCTTCTAATTTTATAAAAACGACTTATTATGAAACTACATATAACAATACTATTTACGCTATTTCTTTGTATTAACGTGGGTGTTAAGGCACAGAATAAAGCAATAAAAAAAGGAGATGAAAATTATAAGAATCTTTCTTATGTTAATGCAACTGAGAACTATCTCAAGGTTGCTAAAAATGAAAAAGAGCTTTCTGCGGAATCGCTTAAAAAGCTAGGTGATTCTTATTACGTCATTGCGGATTATGAAAATGCGGCAAAGTGGTATGCAAAACTATTTGAAGAATTCGAAATTTCAGAAGCGGATTATCTGTACAGATATGCTCAGTCTTTAAAAAGTACAGAACAATATGATTTGTCTAATAAAATCATGAAAAAATTAGAAGATTTAAATAAGTCCGATATTAGGGCAAACCTGTTTATCGATAATCAAAACTATGTTGAAGAAATTGAAAAAAACTCAGGAAGATTTCAAATAGAAGTTGCATCGTTTAATTCAAAAAGTTCAGATTTTGCCCCGTTTATGTATGGAGATACTTTGGTGTTTGCTTCAAACCGCTCAACAAGAGGTCCTGTAAAACGTATTAACGAATGGAATAATTCACCTTTCTTCAATTTATATTCTGTATCGTCTTCTTCAGAAAAACAAAATAAGTTTGATTCTGAAATAAATACGAAATACCACGAATCTACCGCTGTTTTTAGTCCAGACGGCAAAACAATGTATTTTACTAGAAGTAATTATACTAATAAAGAGTTTAGGAAAGATGCAACAGGGGTAAACCATTTAAAACTTTACCGCGCTCGTAAAAACAATGAAAAATGGAATGTAGAAGAATTACCTTTTAGTAGTGATGATTATTCTGTCGCACATCCGGCTTTAAGTCCTGATGGTAAAACACTTTATTTCTCTTCAGATATGCCTGGTGGAAAAGGTATGTCAGATCTTTACAAAGTAGCTATAAAAGCAGACGGTTTTGGGAATCCAGAGCTATTAAAAGGGGTTATTAATACCGAAGGAAGAGAGACTTTTCCTTTTGTAGCGAAAAACGGTAATTTATATTTTGCATCCGATGGGCACGTAGGCTTAGGAGGTCTTGATGTATTTGTAGCTTTTCCGAACGGTGAAAATGTGTTTACTGAAGTTCAAAATATTGGAGAGCCCATAAATAGTAATAAAGACGATTTTACTTTTATAATTGATGAGGAAAAGAAAACAGGCTACTTTGCTTCAAATAGAGGGAAAAATAACAATGATGATATTTATAAGGTTACCCAGATTGAACCATTATTAACACCTTGTTTTCAGTCTATCAACGGAATGGTATATGATGAAAACACAAATACAATTTTACCGAATGTAAAAGTAGTATTGTACAATGCTACTAATGAAAAAGTAGAAGAACAAACTTCAGATAGTAAAGGAGCTTTTAATTTTATTAATGTAGAATGTTCAGCTACTTATACGTTGCGCTCTGAGAAAGATGAGTATATTACTTCAGAAAATAAAGTAACCACTACAGAAGAAAGTAACAAAATAATTGCTACCAAGGTAGTATTAGTTCCTAAAGATTTAAATAAAGATAAGGTTGGAGAAGATCTTTTTAAGTTGTTAGATTTAAAACCAATAAATTTTGATCTAAATAAAAGTGATATTCGCAAAGATGCAAAAATTGAACTACAAAAGATTATTGCTTACTTAAATAAATACCCAACAGTAAAAATTGATATAAGGTCTCATACCGACAGTAGAGGTAGTGACGTTTACAATGAAAAACTTTCTGATAGAAGAGCAAAATCAACATTAAACTATCTAGTTAAAGAAGGCGGAATAGATGCAGCTCGAATAACTGGAAAAGGTTACGGGGAAACTCAATTACTCAATAAATGTAAAAATGGCGTTTCATGCACAAACGAAGAACACGAGCGCAATCGTAGATCTGAGTTTATAATAGTCGAAAAGTAAAAAAAAATAAATTCATTAAAAAAGCCCTCTTTTAAAAGAGGGCTTTTTAATTATTGAAAAAAAACGAACAAATTACATATCGTCGTTTCCTTCCATTTCGTCTTCTACTTCATCAGCAGCGTTATCCATGGCTTCGCCAGTTTCTTCGGCTGCATTTTCCATTGCGTCGCCAGTATCTTCAGCAGCGTCTTCCATGTCGTCTGCCATTTGTTCCATATTGTCTTCAGCTTTTTCTTCATTTGTTTCTCTACAAGAATAAACAGAAGCAACTAAAGCTAATGCTGCAAAGGATAAAAATACTTTTTTCATAATGTGTGTGATTAGTGATTAATAATACCTCAAAAGTACTTATTTTTTTATTTGTGTTGGGGCATAGAAAAAATTATTTCAATATAATAAAATACATTATTTTAGTCTTTAGTCCATTTTTTATTGGATTTATTCCAAAAATAGTTTATTTTCGGATTATGGAAAAAAATATACCTATCGAAGCAAAGCGTTTTAAAAAAGTAAGAGAAGAGCAAAAATATACACAACACTCCTTTGCTGAATTATTACAAATTGGGACCACAACAGCAGATATAGAAAGAGGAAAAACAAAACTTTCGGGAAAGGCTGTGATGGAGTTACTACTTCAATTTGATATTAACCCATTATGGTTGTTTGGTAATAGTTTTAACCAATATCTAAATGTAAATAATGGCGATGTTAGTCCTCAGGTGATAACGATAGATAAAGAAGAGAACGAAACCATACTTTTAGTAAACCAAAAAGCTGCAGCGGGATATCCACACAATGTTCAAGATGTTGGTTGGTACGATACCTTGCCAGCATTTAATATTCCATTGCCAGAATACCGTAATGCCACATACAGAGGTTTTCAGGTAGAAGGTGATAGCATGTTGCCTAATATACGGCCTAACGAGTGGGTACTTGGTAAAGCTGTCTCTAATATTTCAGAAGCAAGTGATAGTCGTATTTATATAGTTGTGTTACACGATTCGGTACTGGTGAAAAAGCTTCAAAAAATTCCGAACGCCCCCAATAAAGTGCGTCTTATCTCACTTAATTCTGAATACTTACCCATAAATGTAGAAGTGAAAAATATACAAGAATTATGGCAAGTAAATAGTAAACTTAGTTTTGGAGTTGATGAACCTTCTGAAACTATTCTTTTTAAACAATTACAGCAATCTATGGAAGAGTTGAAAGGACAAATTAATAACCTGAAACAATAGGATAATCTTTTAATTAGCGTAGCTATCTTTATCTTAAAATTCTCTATAATAGTATGAATAGAAAACTCCTTTATCCTTTATTGGTGCTTTTAGTTACAGTATGCCTTTATTATGCTGAAAAATATATAGATAAACAAAATGAAGCATATCCAGATATGTCTGGAGAAACCACTAAAACCTATTCTGAATTTAGTGAAGACTATTTACCACAATCTACTTATAACACTATTGTAACCCATAAATATTATATCTTGTCTTATGCTGAATCGCATGAACAGGCTGAATGGGTAGCGTATGAACTTAGTAAAAATCAGATTGTAAATAATGACTTTAAACGTCCCTATTTTGTTGAAGATCGTGAAGTGAAAACTGGCTCGGCAGATTGGCGTAATTATAAAAATTCTGGATTTGATAGAGGGCATCTTGTTCCAGCTGCTGATCGGGAGTTTTCTGAAAATGCGTATCATGAAACTTTTTTGACTAGTAATATAAGTCCGCAAAATCACAAATTTAACGCAGGTATTTGGAACCGATTAGAACAGAAAACTCGCTATTGGGCGAAAAAGTATAACGGTATTTATGTGGTAACTGGGGGCGTTTTAAAAGATGGACTGCAAACAATTGGTGACGAGAACGTTTCGGTGCCTGAGGCTTTCTATAAAATTTTAGTAGATGTTTCAAAAGGGAAACATAAAGCAATTGCTTTTTTAATCCCTAATAAGGCAACGAGTGAGTCATTTTATGAATATGTGGTTTCCATTGATAAAATAGAAAAAGAGACAGGAATTGATTTTTTTCCAAAACTACATGATTCCATAGAGAATAGGTTAGAGGCTACTTCAAGTGCTATAGATTGGGGAAAACGGTAGTTGTTTTTCAGAAAAAACTAAATTCCGTAGTACGAATTTGCTCCATCGAGTCTAATGAAAATAAATAGAAGGATAGTAAAGCCCCATAATCCAGAGCCTCCGTAACTAAAGAAGGGCAATGGAATCCCTACAGTTGGAAATAGGCCTGTAACCATCCCCACATTTACAAAAAAGTGAAAAAACAAAATAGCGGCAACGCTATATCCATACACTCGGCTAAATGGGTTCTTTTGGCGTTCGGCTAAAAACAAAACTCGAACAATTAATCCAACAAATAGTAAAATAACCACCATACTCCCCAAAAAGCCCCATTCTTCGCCAACGGTGCTAAAAATGTAGTCTGTATGTTGTTCGGGCACAAATTTACCTTTGGTCTGTGTACCTTCCGTCCAGCCTTTGCCAAGCCATCTACCACTACCAATAGCAATTTCACTTTGGTTGGTGTTGTAGCCTATTCCTTTAGAGTCAATTTCCTTTCCTAATACAATATTAAAACGGTCTCTATGGCGTTGCTCAAAAAGATTGTTGAAAATATAGCTTACAGAAAAAGAAAAGCCAATACACGCAGCGACAATTACAATATACTTAAATAGATTAGGACGTTTTTTCAATTTTCTGAAAAACAGAAATCCAGCAATTAATACAACAGTTAAAACCACCCAGAACGTCCCAAAAGCTAAGGTTGAAATAAATAAAGCGGCGGCAAAAAAGCCTAATAAAAGATATACAAAATGCAACCCCTCTCTATACAAAGGGAAAACAAAGGCTGCATAAATGAGAGCACTCCCAGGGTCGGGCTGGGGAATTATTAAAATAGCTGGTAATGCAATAATTAAAAATGCTTTAAGTTGATCTTTAAATTGATGCATGTCCGTTTGTATATCGGTCAGGTACTTAGATAGAGCTAATGCTGTAGCTGCTTTTGCAAATTCACTGGGTTGAAGACTTATACCTCCAAAAGCATACCAAGAGGTAGCTCCAGAAATTGTTTTACCAAATAGAAAGAGTCCTATTAACGATAGTAAAGAGACTAAATAAATAACGCTGGAAAAGCGTTCATAAAATTTTGCTTCTATTGCTAAAATAAAAATGATGAGGATAATACTTAAAAATATCCAAAGTAGTTGCTTGGTATAGATTTGATTAAAATCCCAAAACGCCGTTGCGCTATCATCTAGTGAAGCTGAATAAATGTTTATCCAACCAATGGCAACCAATGCGAAATAGAAAAAAATAGTGAGCCAGTCTAACTTTACGAGTCCTTTGCTTACCGCCATTATCGATTAATTTTAAAAGGTTCGTCACTATATGGTTTAGCATATTCTTCTTCCAAACTACCATTTAACACGTAATTTTCCATGTCTTTTCGAGTGATTTCACCTTTTATATATTTTTCTATCATCAAGCCAGCAATTCTACCTGCCCATCTAGAACCCCAATATCCATTTTCAACAAAAACAGCTATGGCAATTTTTGGATCGTCTTTGGGTGCAAAAGCTACAAATATAGAGTGGTCTGTCAATTGCATGCGTTTGCCATCTACCCGGATAAAGTTTTCGGCTGTACCTGTTTTTCCACATATTTCAATATCTGGAATTCGTATATAGGAAGCTGTACCACGAGTGTATACTTCATGCATTCCTTCTACGATAGGTTCAAAATTTTGCGGGTCTATCGTTGTTTTATGTTTTTGGTTATATTCTTTTGGGATAGTATCTGTATCTCCTATACTTTTTATAACGTGTGGTGTATAATACCAGCCTCGATTAGCGATAGTTGCTGTAAAATTGGCCATTTGTATGGGTGTCATCAATACTTCACCTTGACCAATTGCATTTGAGATTGTAGCAGTAGCATACCAATTGTTTTCAGGATACATACTATTATATGTATGTGCATCGGGTATTTTTCCTGGTCGCCCGCTAGGTAAGTCGTACCCTAAATAATGACCTAAACCAAAACTCTCCAGATGGTTTTCCCAAGCATCCATCCCTTTTTGTGGTGTTGAGTATTTTTCAATAGTACGTCTGTAAACCGTACAAAAATATGCATTACACGAGTTTGCAATACCACCAACCATTGATAATGGACTAGCATGGTGGTGACACCCTAATTTTTTTCCTCTTCCGTAGTGGTAGCCACCGTGACACGAAATTCTTTCCTTGGTGTCAATTACATTTTCCTGCATTCCTATTAAAGCAGTAAGTGTTTTAAAAGGTGATCCAGGCGGATATTCTCCTTGTAATCCACGATCAAAAAGAGGTTTTGCAATAGTATCATACCATAGCCTTGTAAAATTTTCAGAACGTTCCCTTCCTACTAACAGGCCTGGGTCATAATTTGGTGCTGTGACCAAACTTAGAATCTCGCCAGTCTTTGGTTCAATCGCAACAATACCCCCACGTTTGTTTACCATCAATTCCTCTCCATATTTTTGGAGTTCAGAATCTATGGTTAACTGCAAGTCTTTTCCTTTTTTTGGAAGTGTATCAAAAACACCATTATTAAAGGGGCCAATATCTCTATTAAACCTGTCTTTCTGTATGTATTTTACACCTTTTACACCACGCAATAAATCTTCATACTGAAGTTCAACACCTTGTTTGCCTATAAGCTCTCCCATTTGGTAATAAGGATTTTCTTTTATAATGCGCTTATTAACTTCGGCAATGTAGCCTAAAACGTTTGCAGAATGTTTTACTTGGTAATCCCGTAAGGATCTTTTCTGAATATAAAACCCTTCGTACTTATACATTTTTTCTGAAAGGAAAGCATATTCAGCTTTTGTTAACTGCGGAATTACTACCGAGGGTAATCTAGGGGAATAGACACGTGCTTTATTTAAAATGGTATCAAACCTACCTTCGCTAATTTTTAATAGTTTACAGAATTCTGTTGTGTCTAGTGGTTTTACCTCTCTAGGGATGACCATCACATCGTAAGAAGGTTGGTTAGAGACGAGTAGTTTCCCATCACGATCAAATACATAACCCCGTTGAGGATAATCGTACAGTACTTTTACAGCGTTGTTTTGTGATAATTGTTGAAAGGAAGTGTCGTATACTTGTAAATAGAATAACCGTCCGGCAAAAACTACTCCAGTAATCAGTACAACAACAAGTAATAAGATTTTACGCATGTAGGGGATGCTTATTTTAAGTTTAAATTTTAAAAAATCCGGCTATAGTGGTTTGTTAGTTTTTTCGACTGAATAAGATTAAAATACTCATTAATAGTATTATACTAAATATTCCTGAAAATAACGTGGATTTAAGGATTAAAAGTATGTGTGAAAGGTTAAAAATTTCAAGAGTGAATAGGATAATATGATGCAAAAAAACCATCGCTACAATATAGGTGAATTGTTGTGCTAACGAGGTTTTATATAATTTTATATTATTATGCTCATAACTAATACCAAAAGAGAATTTAAGTATCCACGGTCGTATGTATGCAATAAAAACCGAGGCAGCTGCATGAACCCCTCCAGAATCCCCAAATATATCGATTGAGAAACCTAACAGAAAACTTAAAAATATTAATAATCCTTTATTTCCGCTAAGCGGGTATAATAGAATAAAAAGGATGTAAATATAAGGGTTAATATACCCCAAAAAGTTAATGTGATTTAGAAGTAACACTTGTAAAAAAACAAGTAGTACAAACCGTAAAGCATTTATTAAAATTGCATTATTCTGCATCTTCTACTTCATTTTCCAATTGCAATATTTCTTCTTTATTTGTATTCTCAATTAGATATACATGCTTTAAGCTTGTCATATCATTAAATAACTTAATTTGGAGGTCGTAATAATTAGCATCTCCATGTAAATTAAATTCTTCAATAGTTCCTATTAAAATACCTTCTGGAAAGATGGTTGATTTTCCACCAGTGATAATAGTGTCACCAATTTTAACCGGAGCTAATCTCGGAATATCTACTAATTGAACCCTATTTGGATCTTTTGTATCCCATTTCAAAGTTCCGAAATGATTCGATTCTTTCAACCGAGCATTTATCTGACTATTGGTGTTTAAAATAGATTGTACAGTTGAAAAATTTTCTGAGGTAGCATTAATAATACCTATAATTCCTTTGGAAGAAATTACACCCATATCAATCTTGACGCTATCTTTCTTTCCTTTTCTTAACGTTAAATAGTTTTTCGATTTTGAATACGTATTGTTTATAATACGAGCATTTCTAAAAATATATCCCGATGGAAGCACAGTGCTATCCAAAGTTGATGGGTTCGCGATACTTTTTAAATTTTCCAGTTGAGTTCTCAAGTGGATGTTCTCTTCTATTAAGCGTTTGTTTTCGTTTTCAAGCCCAAAATAACCAGTAACATTGCTTTTGGCGCTAAAAACATTTCCGCTTAGAAAGTTAGCTGAACTTACATACTTCCCGTTGTGATATGAATGGGTTTGTATTGTGAGAAAAATTGAAATAAGGAACAAAAGACCAAACAACAGGAAATTTTTATTCCGTATAAAGAAAAAGATAATCTGTTGCATGACGAGTTAATTCCTATTTTATCAATACACTTTTATATTTGTTTAGGTTTTTTAAACAAATACCGGTACCTCTAACGACAGCCCTTAATGGATCTTCAGCAATATAAACAGGAAGATCTGTTTTTTGAGACAACCGCTTGTCAAGCCCTCGAAGCATAGAACCACCACCAGCTAGATAGATACCTGTGTTGTATATATCGGCAGCTAATTCTGGAGGGGTTTGCGATAATGTTTCCATTACAGCATCTTCAATACGAAGAATAGATTTATCCAGTGCTTTTGCTATTTCTCTAAAAGATGTTTGCACTTGCTTTGGTTTTCCAGTAAGAAGGTCACGTCCTTGAACTGACATTTCTTCTGGTGGCAACTCAAGATCTTCAGTAGCAGCTCCTATTTGGATTTTAATTTTTTCAGCAGTGCGTTCCCCTACGTATAAATTGTGTTGGGTTCGCATGTAATAGATAATATCGTTGGTAAAAACATCACCAGCAATTTTTATAGATTTATCGCAAACAATTCCACCTAGAGCAATTACGGCGATTTCGGTAGTACCACCTCCTATATCGACCACCATATTTCCTTTTGGTTGCATAATATCCACACCAATACCAATCGCTGCTGCCATAGGCTCGTGAATAAGATATACCTCTTTTCCATTTACCCGTTCGGCGCTTTCTTTCACCGCTCGCATTTCCACTTCTGTAATCCCACTTGGGATACAAATTACCATTCGCAGTGAAGGCGTAAGCCACTTCTTTTTTAATGCCGGAATGTCTTTAATGAACATATTGATCATTTTTTCACTGGCATCAAAATCGGCAATTACACCATCTTTAAGTGGGCGTATTGTTTTAATGTTTTCGTGCGTTTTACCTTGCATCATACTGGCTTCACGCCCAACGGCAATAATCTTTCCGGTAGAACGGTCGCGTGCAACAATGGAAGGCGCATCTACAACAACCTTGTCGTTGTGAATGATCAGGGTGTTTGCGGTCCCTAAATCGATGGCTATTTCTTCCGTTAAGAAATCAAAAAATCCCATATTTTATTTTGGTGGTATTGAAATTATACGTGATAAGCTACTGCTATTCACAAATGTAACATTTTTAGTGTTTAAAATGACGTGTGCCGGTAAATACCATGGACATTTCATTTTCATTGCAATAATCAATGCTAAGCTCGTCTTTTATAGAGCCTCCCGGTTGAATTACGCTTGTTATTCCGGCATTGTCTGCTATTTCTACACAATCTGGAAACGGGAAAAAAGCATCACTGGCCATAACAGCTCCATCTAAATTAAATTTAAAGTTGTTGGCTTTTTCAATAGCTTGGCGTAACGCATCTACACGAGACGTTTGTCCTGTTCCGCTAGCACACAACTGTTTATTTTTGGCTAAAACAATCGTGTTACTCTTGGTGTGTTTGCATATTTTTGAAGCAAACATCAAGTCTTCTAACTCACTATTGGATGGTTTATTGTTGGTTTTGTAGGTTAATTCTTCTTTAGAATCTGTTTTGTTGTCCTTATCTTGAACTAAAAAACCATTAAGACTAGTTCTCACTTGTGTTGAAGGAAGTTTTGTTTCTTTCTGAACTAATAAAATTCGATTCTTTTTTCCTTTCAGAATTTCTAACGCTTTTTCTGAAAAAGAAGGTGCGATAACTACTTCACAAAATAGTTTATGAACTTCTTCTGCAGTCGCTTCGTCAATTTCAGTATTACTGATTAAAATTCCTCCAAATGCTGAAACTGGATCACCGGCCAAGGCATCTAGATATGCTTCTTTCACAGTGTCTCGTTGTGCAATCCCGCAGGCGTTGTTGTGCTTTAATACAGCAAAGGTTGGTGCATCATTTGTAAATTCAGCCATTAAATTAACAGCAGCATCTACATCTAATAAGTTATTGTAACTTAATTCTTTTCCGTGCAATTTGTCAAAAATGGCATCAAAATCACCAAAGAAAAAGCCTTTTTGATGTGGGTTTTCGCCGTAGCGAAGTTCTTTACCTTCTGCTTCACTTATTTTTAAAGTTGGTGTTTTAGTTTCAGCATTAAAATAATTGAAGATTGCTGAATCGTAGTCCGATGAAATATTAAATGATTTGGTAGCGAACTTCTTTCGGTCTTGTAAAGAAACGGAACCTTCATTTTCTGAAATAATTTGCAATACTTCTTCGTAATCTTCCATAGAAGAAACACATAACGTATCCTTGAAGTTTTTAGCAGCTGCGCGAATTAAGGAAATGCCACCGATATCGATTTTTTCAACGATATCTTGTTCCGAAGCTCCAGAAGCGACAGTTTTTTCAAAAGGATATAAATCTACAATGACCAAATCCAACTGCGGAATGTTATATTCTTCCATTTCGGCTAGATCACTATCATTATCTTGACGGTTTAAAATACCGCCGAAAACTTTTGGGTGCAATGTTTTAACACGACCACCTAAAATTGAAGGGTAATCGGTCACTTCCTCAACAGGAATAACATCGATTCCTAAATCGTTAATAAATTTTTGTGTTCCTCCGGTAGAATAGATGGTAACTCCCAGTTTGTCAAGTTCTTTAACTATAGGTGCCAGCCCATCTTTATGAAATACCGAAATTAATGCAGAAGTGATTTTTTTTGTGTCGCCCATGGATTGAAATTTAAGGGGCAAAAGTACATAATTACATATAAAATTGTAACAATATGAACTAGAAACCGTCCTATGTTATTGAATATTTTTTTGAATTATTTTGATACCTTGTATTTTTTAAAATATTAGGGTTGTTTCTAGTACTAAATAGTGGTATTTGTTTGCCTTTTATTAATTAATTTCTGAAAAAGAATGCTGGTTTACTTACGTGTTTTAAAAGAAAGTTTTGCTTTTGCCGTCAATGCATTAAAAAATAATAAACTACGGACTTTTTTGTCATTAGTTGGTGTAACTATTGGAATATTCTCAATTATTGCAGTTTTAGCTGCAGTAGATTCTCTTAAAAAAGAAATTGAAGGTAATATCAGCTCACTAGATAAAAGCACGATAATCCTTGCCCATTTCTCTTTTGGGCCAAGTGATATTCCACGTTGGAAACGAGAACAGTTTCCTATGGTTTCTTTTGAAGAATACCAATATTTAGAAAGTAATGTACCTAACCTCGATTATGCCACGTATACCTTAAATGTACCAAATGAAAATATAAAATATGGTGATAACCAGATTAGTGATGTGCCAATTGGCGCCGTAACGGAAAGTTATTACTACATTGAAGCATTACAATTAGATTCTGGACGTTTTTTTAATGGAGCAGAATCTAATAGTGGTTCGCCGGTCTTGGTTATAGGGTATGAAATTGCAAAAAAACTCTTCAACGGAACCGACCGCGCTCTTGGTAAACAAATACGTATTTATGGTCGAAAATTTACGGTGATTGGGGTTCTGGAAAAAGAGGGAGCCGGATTGTTTGGTGGCTCAAAAGACACATCAATTTGGATGCCTGTGAATATTGTACGACGAATGTATGGTGATAATAATAAAAACACGTTTCCTCAAATTGTAATTAAACCTAAAAAAGACATAGATAACGAAGAGTTTATTGCTATTCTAGAGCAAAAATTACGCTTAAAAAGAGGACTGAGACCTGATGATGTAAGTACCTTCTTTGTAAACCAATTGCAAGGTTTTGCCGACATGATCGATAATATAACTGGACAAATGAATTTAATTGGATTAGTTATTAGTGGTTTCTCACTGTTAGTTGGTGGTTTTGGTATTGCCAATATTATGTTTGTGAGTGTTAAAGAACGAACCAATTTAATTGGGATTCAGAAATCATTGGGAGCGAAAAACCGATTTATCTTACTTCAATTCTTGTTCGAAGCTGTTATTTTAGCTGTAATAGGTGGTTTAATTGGTCTGTTCTTGGTCTTTATGGTCTCTCTCTTAGCATCACAATTTACGGGTGATTTTGAATTTGTATTGTCACCGTGGAATATGTTTGTTGGGACGGCTATTTCAGCAATAATCGGACTTATTTCAGGAATACTTCCAGCTATTTCTGCTTCAAAGTTAGACCCTGTGGAGGCAATTAGAACTGGGATGTAGTGATTTTTTAAAGCTAATTCCTTTTAATTTCTACTCTTCGGTTTAATGCTTTTCCAGTTTCGGTTTTATTACTTGCTATAGGGGCGTTTTCACCTTTTCCCAAGGCTTTGAGTCTCTTTGAGTCAATCCCTTCAGAAATTAATAGTCTAACAATAGATTTGGACCTTCTATTGGATAGATCTTGATTTGAGGATTTACTACCATCAGAATCTGTATGTCCTATAACAGATAATGATATTTCTGGGTTTTCATTTAGTAGTTTAATTAATGCATCTAAAGTAGGTTTAGATTCAGGTTTTGGTACATCTTTATTAGTATCGAAATAAATTCCATAGAGGTCCACAAATCCTTTTTTGTCAAGTTGTTCTTTCATAAAATTACCAGATTCCTTTTTCGTTTTCAGTATGATTTCAACCTTTTTTTTATCATCTTTATTTAATTCCACCATACTACTGGCCGATTCATACCCGTTTTTGCTGGCGTTGACGGCAATAAGCCCTACTGGGATATCCTGAAACTGAAAATTTCCATCCTTATCACTTAATGTTTCTGCAAATGCGTTTGTGTTTACTGATGCATTACTTATTGGGTTACGTTGTTCGTCCATGACCACACCATAGATAGTTCCAGTACATTTATAGTTGCCTTTGGGGTTGATGAGCAGGTTTACAAAGTCTATCGCAAAACCATCGCCTACGCCGGTTAAAGGATCATCAATGAGTATTTCAACTTTTCCATCGGCAAAAAGCTCTAGGTCTTCGGGTAGAATGCCGAGGTTTACCAATTTTCCGATAGGCCCCGTCTGTTTTAGGGAGTTGAGGATTTCTTCAACATAAGGAAGTCGTTTTCCGTCTACCGAAAATTGGAAAGATGATTTCCATACTGGTGCTTGAAAGTCATCTGCAAAAAGTTGGATCATCACATTTTTTATGGGAATTTCCACCTTTTTATATTCTATTTTAATTGGGGTTGGAGCATTATCTGGTCTTTTGGTTCTAGATGCATACCCATCTTTTCTGCCTGTGCCTTTGTAACTGCTTCCAAGGATTATCTTATCGGTCCCTGCCGGGTCTTTAGGGTCAATATCCCAAGGATATCGATGTCTGTTCGTGTTTTTGCCACAAAATGGGTCGAATCCCTCTGGCCAGCCAAAGCCAAGGTTATCAATGTCGCCGACTCTTATTTCAATATCAGCATTTTCACTATTAGTTGTGTAATGGTAATGTTTGCTGTAATTATTTTGAGCCAGACCGCTGAAGCCCATCAAAAGAATGCTAGTTAGTATTAAGGGGAATAGTTGTTGAGTGATTTTTAGAACTTTCATAATCCAATAAATTTAATGAGAATACAACCAGTTGATTGAGCTTTGTTATCTCTAATAAATATAAGAATAAATTATTAAAGTTCTGAAATTTAAATAGTTGTAAGTACTCTGGATAAGAAAATCACTACAAAACCTTTTTGAATAAATTGTGAAATGATTAAAATGTATGGCGTAGAAATGGAGCAAAATACTACTGAAGCCAACTTTTCACCCAAGAATAATTGGTATGAAATAAAAATAAGTGATTAAGACTTGCTAGAAAATGACTAGAAGCCAAATGTTGTAATTCTAGTTTTTGAATTTAAAGAATGTCAGCAACTTGTTGGTTTACCCATTCTAAAAACCGTTCGTCTTCTGGAGAAAAAGGGTCTGCTGTGTGTGAGTCTATGTCAATCTGGCCAATGTTTTTTCCGTCTTTAAAAAGTGGGATTACAATTTCAGCTTTTACATACATGCTACAAGCAATGTAATTGTTTTGTGCTTTTACATCGGCAACTACAAAATTCGAGTTCGATTCTGCTACTTGTCCACAAATGCCTTTTCCAAAAGGAATTACCACGTGGTCTGTAGCCTCACCGGCAAATGCTTCTAAATGCAATGTTTTTTGCTCGTGATTTGCAAAGTAGAAGCCAACCCAATCGTAATATCCTAATGAGGTTTGTAATAGTTCACAAACTTCAGTAAGGCGTTGTTTTACGAGTTCCTTGTCATTTGCTAAAATTGTGTTTACTTTGGGTTTTAAAGCATCAAAAGGCATAGTTGTTTATTTTAAGTAAAAGTATTTTAAAACGGAGACAAACGCCAAATACAAATGCTGTATTTTTGTTAAAATTTATAGATCATTTTTGAAAAATTTATTTGTAAAATATAAAGCTGTTGTACAGTTTGTACTCTTGTTTCTAGGTACATACCTACTTTTAACTTTTCTATATTCCTTATATTTAAAGTATTCTGAAGCTGGAGCCTACTATCCGGATTTTTTCACCAATTTGGTCGCAAAACAAAGTAACCAAGTAATACAAGCCTTTGGTTATAGTGGAGTAGTAAAACCAGACCCTGCAGGACCTTTTATGGGGTTGTATATCAATAATGTTTTTTTAGCTCGTGTTGTAGAAGGTTGTAATGCAATAAGTATTATTATTCTATTTGTAGCATTTATAGTTTCTTTTGCTCAAGGAATTAAAAAAACTACACTTTATATTTTTGGAGGTATAGCTCTAATTTATACTATCAATATTCTACGAATTGCTCTGTTGACCATTGCATTATACCATTACCCTGAATACACTGATTTTTTGCATCAGATTGTTTTTCCTGCCATAATCTACGGAATGGTCTTTTTATTGTGGTTGTTTTGGGTGCGAAACCTTAAGGTGAAACCTAAAAATACCAATGAATAAAACAGCAACCATACTGGTTATATTGATTGCAATATTTGCATTAGTAGGAGTGCGCTTTTTTGAGGAAAACCTTTTTTACGACCCACTGATTAGCTTTTTTAAATCAGACTATGCCGATAAAAGGCTTCCAAGTTTTGAAACCCCTGAATTAATAGCAAGTATAGGGTTTAGGTATATATTGAACACTCTTTTTTCTTTGGTAATAATTTGGTTGGTTTTTAGAAAGCGAGATATATTAAAACTGTCGGCTATTCTATACCTTATCCTATTTTGTGTTCTATTTACAGCTTATTTATTAGTATTAATTAACTATAAAGAAGGTAATTACTTAACCCTTTTTTATATACGTCGTTTTTTAATACAACCTTTGTTTTTATTGATTTTGCTCCCTGCATTCTATTTTCAGAAAAAAGCATAAAGCAATTTTGTATCTTTGAAAAAATTAATTTTTGAAGAAAACAGTTATGAAAAAATACACATTCCTTTCCATTTTATTGCTATCAATTACGCTTATCTCTTGTGCAGATAATAAGAAGAAAACCGAACCAGAAATTAAAACAGTTGACACAAAAGGTGAAAGTAAAACCTATGTAGCTGATAAAACCGATGCTGAGTTTAAAGATGAAAATACCGCCGGTGTGTTTACCCAATATGTACAATTAAAGACAGCATTAGTTAATACAGATGCTGAAAAAGCATCTCAAGAAGCATCAAATTTAATGACTGCTTTTGCTAATGCAGGAGTAGATAAAGTTGCACTACAAGCCGCACAAAATATTGTGGAAAGTGATGATATTAAAGAGCAACGAACTGCATTTGTAGCTGTTACTACCGAAGTTGAAAAAATGATGGAAGATGCTTTGTCTTCTGGAACAATATATAAACAATATTGCCCAATGGCATTTAATAATAAAGGAGCGTATTGGCTAAGTGAAAGCAAAGATATTATGAATCCTTATTTTGGTGATAAAATGCTAAAATGTGGACGTGTTGATGCTGAAATACAATAGCATCTGTATTTGCTCAATATCTTTTTGAATTCTTTAATATTTTAAAACAATAGCTTTTTCTATGAGAAAAATTAGCGCAATAATACTTATAGCAATCCTTTTAATAGCGTGTTCAGATCCCAAAAAAGAGACGAAAGAGGAATGGCAAGTTAAAAAAACAGTTAAATTAGAAGGGGTGAGCCCCATGGGAATTACAGAGATAAGCAATACATTGTGGGTAAGCGATGGGGTTGGTAACCGGATTGTATCGATTGCTGAAAATAACGATTCGATACGAATTTTAGATTCCTTTAAACGTCCTATGCACATAGCGACAGACGGTAAATATTTGTTCGTACCAGAATTTAACGCAAATCAGGTTAGGATTACTTCTGGCGTAGATCGATCTATTATACCTATGAGTGATTCGCTGGCTGGACCTTCTGGTGTCTCAGTGTTTGAAAACCAGATGGCAGTTTCCTATTTTAAAGGGGATCAAGTGCTTTTTACGAGTGACGGTAAAAACTGGGTTCATATAGGTGAAAATGCTTCTGAAAATAATGCATTAAACCAACCAACCGATGTGCAAATTACCCGAGATACTATATGGGTGGCAGATGGGTACAATAATAGAGTACAGGTTTATAATAAAAAAGGAAAGTTGCTTAACACAATAGGAGAGAAGGATAATATCAATGTAGCTATGGGGTTGTTTGTTTCAGAAAAAGAACTTTTTATAACAGATTTTGAAAACGATAGAGTTTTAATTTATAATCACGAGGGAAAATTGCTTCAAGAACTTTCAAAAGATATAAAAAGTCCCTCAGATGTATATCTCAGAAACGGGAATCTCTATATATTGAATTACTTGGCAAGTAGTTTGGTTATCTATGAAAAGGCAACTCTTTAGCAGAAAAATAATTTATTGTCTTTTTAACTAGAAAAATACTACAAGAATATTTAGTTAAATTTTAGCTAACGAAGTATCACGAATCGTTTTCTGACGTACATTTACTATGTTCTTAAATTAGAATACTATGGGACAACAAAAGTCAAACAGTAAGCCAATGCCTGCAAAGGCACAGCCTAAACAACAGGCTAAAAAGGCGCCACAGACTGCTGCTAAGAAGAAGTAATTTGTGGTAGGTTTATTTCGTATAAACCATTATATCAAAACTTAATGAGGAAAGACCACCCTTAAAAAAGGTGGTTTTATATTTTTAAGAAAAGAAAAACAGGGTAAAGAATATAGAAAAAATAAAAGGCCTTCAATTTAAAACTGAAGGCCTTTTATTATAAATGACTTTAGTCATTACATCATACCTGGCATTCCGCCACCCATTGGAGGCATTCCGCCACCACCGTCGTTATCTTCCTTGATATCGACTAAGGCACATTCGGTAGTTAGGATCATTCCGGCTACAGATGCTGCGTTTTCTAATGCGATACGCGTTACTTTCTTAGGATCAATTATCCCAGCTTTTAGCATATCTACATACGCTTCGCTTTTAGCATCGTACCCAAAGTTTTTCTTTCCTTCAAGCACTTTGTTGATTACTACAGAACCTTCGCCTCCAGCATTTTCGACAATAGTACGTAATGGAGCTTCAATAGCTTTAGCTACTATTTGAATACCCGTTGACTCGTCTAACGTTTCAGTAGTTAATTTTTCAAGTTTTTTAAGTGCGCGAACAAACGCTACACCACCACCGGCAACAATACCTTCTTCCACAGCCGCACGAGTTGCGTGAAGTGCATCATCTACACGGTCTTTCTTCTCTTTCATCTCAACCTCAGAAGCAGCACCTACATATAATACAGCTACACCGCCAGCTAATTTAGCCAAACGTTCTTGTAACTTTTCTTTGTCGTAATCGCTCGTTGTCGTTTCAATCTGAGCTTTTATTTGACCAACTCTCGCTTTTATGTCGTTTTTGTTTCCGGCACCATTTACAATTGTTGTGTTGTCCTTATCGATTGTTACGTTTTCAGCAGAACCTAACATATCAACTGTAGCGTTTTCAAGTGTGAAACCACGTTCTTCGCTAATTACAGTTCCTCCAGTTAAGATTGCGATATCTTCTAACATTGCTTTTCTGCGGTCTCCAAATCCTGGTGCTTTAACAGCAGCGATTTTAAGACTTCCGCGCAATTTGTTAACTACTAAAGTAGCTAATGCTTCGCCTTCTACATCTTCAGCAATGATTAATAAAGGCTTTCCTTGTTGTGCAACTGGTTCCAATACAGGAAGTAAATCCTTCATGTTTGTGATCTTCTTATCGAAAAGAAGAATCATTGGACTTTCCAATTCTGTTTGCATTTTTTCGCTGTCCGTCACAAAGTAAGGTGATAAGAAACCACGATCAAACTGCATTCCTTCTACAACATCAACATATGTTTCAGTTCCTTTTGCTTCTTCAACAGTGATTACACCTTCTTTACCAACTTTACCGAAAGCTTTGGCAATTAAATCACCAATTTGCTCATCGTTGTTAGCCGAAATAGATGCAACTTGCTTTATTTTATCTGAAGAATTACCAACTTTAGTGGTTTGTTTCTCAAGGTCTGCAACAATTGCTTCAACAGCTTTGTCAATTCCTTTTTTAAGTTCCATTGGGTTTGCACCGGCAGCAACGTTTTTAAGTCCTTCTTTAACGATAGCTTGTGCTAAAACAGTTGCTGTTGTTGTTCCGTCACCAGCTAAATCGTTAGTTTTTGAAGCTACTTCTTTTACCATTTGAGCTCCCATGTTTTCAAGGGCATCCTCTAGCTCAATTTCTTTCGCTACCGATACACCATCTTTAGTTACTTGTGGTGCGCCAAATGATTTACTAATTATTACGTTACGACCTTTTGGTCCTAATGTTACTTTTACTGCGTTTGCTAATGCATCTACACCACGCTTGATTGCGTCACGTGCTTCTACATCAAATTTTATATCTTTTGCCATTTCAAAATGCTTTATGCTTTATGCTTTTAGCGATATGCCGAAACATAAAGTTTGTTAAACTAATTTTTGTTTTAATGTGTAAATTTTTTTCTTAACGGTATTTACTTCAGAATTTAGCTCATTAAACTTTTCAATAGTAATATACTTTAAGTCTTTTGATAAAATGAGTAAATATTCTGTTTCACAAGCTAAAGCTATTGCAATGGTTAAAAACCGGTTGAAATCTGAATCACTACTTCTACCACATCCTTCGCTAATATTTGTTGGAATTGAAGAAGAAGCTCTTCTTATTTGAGAAGTGAGTCCATATATTTCTTCCTTCGGAAAATCATTTGAGATTTTATAGATATTAAGCGTCAATTTATGACTTAATTTCCAAATATCGTATTTTTTAAAATCTCTCATTGCTTATAGCCTATTGCCGATAGCTATTAAATAATTGCAAGAATGTCATCCTCACGCATAATGAGGTAATCTTTACCTTCAAATTTTAATTCGGTGCCAGAGTATTTTCCGTATAAAACAGTATCTCCGTTTTTAACAGTCATTTCATGGTCTTTTTTACCTTTTCCTACTGCTACCACAGTTCCTTTTTGTGGCTTTTCTTTAGCTGAGTCTGGAATGATAATTCCGCTTGCGGTTTTAGTTTCTGCTTCTTGTGGCTCTACCAAAACGCGATCTGAAAGTGGTTGAATCTTTACTGCCATTTTCAATTATATTTTATATTGTTAATATTGTGTTTTAAAGTCACTTTCTAATAGGCAGAAATTGTGCCACTGCCTTTAAACTGACACATTGAAACAAAAAATGCCAGCTTGTCACAAGCTGGCTTAATGTGAAAAAAAAATATTTGCTTGCAGCCTATGGGTTAGAAGTGTTGCTGACTCTTTCTTGTTTATTTAAAACGGCTGCTTTTAGCTCGTCAATTTGTTTTTGTTGTTCTTCCAATATATTTAAGAGAGATTTGTTTTCTTTTTTCAAACTTTCTACTTGAGAATTGAGTTCTACCAAGTAAAGAAAATGTTCTTCTATTTTTTCTAAGTTGGTTACAGAGGTTTCAGTTAAATTTACTTTAAATCCATTTTGTTTTATCTTTTCATAAGAAGCTACATTGGGTAAGTGTCCGTGTTTTTTTACATACGCTTCAGTTTCTTTCAAGGTTTTAAAGGTGTAATCTGGATTTATATTTGAATTATCTTCAAAGTAATTTTCAAAAACATAATCGGGATATGTAGCGGTACTAGATATAAAACTAAAAGCAGTGACATTGGCAGGTGTTGAAATTTTTCCTGTGGTAGTTATGTTTGTAGCATTTATAAGGTTGGCTCCATTTAAGTCAACTTCGTTTATATTGTCTATTCTTAATTGATTGTTTTTAGTGGTTTGGGCGTTATTTCCTAATGCAATTGAATTTGTATTTAGTGCTTGGGCGGTATCGCCTAGTGCGATAGAGCGATTTCCTGTTGCATTTGCTTTATCACCAATAGCAATAGAACCTTCATTGATTGAAGAAGTATTGGTGCCTATTGCAATGGCATTATCCTGAATAGAGCTGCTATTTTGACCAATAGCAATAGACGCATAACCTGAGGTCTCTGCTAGTTCCCCTATTGCAATACTACTTTCTCCTGAAGCATTAGAGTCATATCCAGCTGCAAAACTATATTTATTTTGTGCTAGCGTATTATTTCCTATAGCTATAGCACCTATGTCTGTTGCTTCCGCTGTGTTTCCAAGAGCTATAGAGTTTGTTTCGAGGGCATTAGCCATATTTCCTATAGCAATAGCTTGATTTGCTTCTGCCATAGTTTGGTCTCCAATAGCTATAGCATTTCCACCAGAGGAAATAGCTTGTAACCCAACAGCCAATGCATCCTTTGCCGATGCAGTGCTTCGGTCGCCTAAAGCGAGACTGCTTTCGCCTGATGCTTTAGCAATATGGCCATTTGCTGTGGCAAATCTTCCTGTTGCTTCTGACCTACGACCATAAGCAGAAGCCCCAAAATTAGTTGCACTTGCTTCAGTGCCTATGGCAGTAGAATTAAGTTCAGTGGCTTTGGTGATATCTCCTATAGCTATTGCTTTAGACCTCAGGGCTTCGGCATCTCTACCAATTGCAATAGAGCCAAGTTCTCCGGCTTTAGTAGTTTGTAATACAGAATTAGAACCAATAGCTATAGCGCTGTTGTCTGCCGTAACACTGCCAGTACCGATTTCAATACCCTCATTAAACGCTAATTGTCCACTTGTGGTAAAACTAAATAGCTGGGTGTTATTGGTGTAAATTTTTATTGATTTATTATTAGTAGTTCCGAAAAAATCACTGTCCTCTGTTTTATTCCCGGCTAATTTCCAATTCTCAGCCGTACCAGCATTTATAGAAACCCAATTTGTAGTTGTTGCATCCCAATACAAAAAGCCAGGTTGGAAACTGCTCGTGGCTGTGGTGAGAAATATTAACATACCGTTTTGGTCAACAGTGGGATTGGGTGTGGGTAAAATGTCTAATCGTGGAATAAGTAAACCGTCAGTGCTTGAAGGGTTTGCTGAATTTTCTACAGTGATATCTAAAGTGGCTTTTGGTTCGGTGCTGTTAATCCCAACTTGAGCGTTTAAAGAAAGACAAAAAAAGAAAATAGATAAAATATATAAATGCTTCATAAAAGGGGGCTTTATTTGAAGCGACAATATAATATTTCTATATATTTTGACAAAACATTGCTTTTATGATAATTGCAGCTAAATAAAGAGAAGTTAGTTGATATGTGTTTGAAAAACAAAATATTAAATTATTATCAACTTAATCTTGAAAAAAAATAAAAAAAATATTAGTTGTGTGAGAACAGATGTATGTTTTTAGTCTAAAAGAGTAAATAGCCTATAGAGTAAATAGCCTATTTTTTATAGAATATTTTTAAAAAGAAGATAAAAAAAAGCCAACTTAAAACAAGTTGGCTTTTTCAATAATAGTTATATATAAGAAACGTTCTTAGTTTCCTTGTCCTGTAGTATCTGTGTTACTGTCTGTATCTGTTGGATCTAGCATTGGAGTTTCAATAGTTTCGTCACCAAACGTGTCGGTTGGTACGGCGCCACTTCCACCCATAATTGGGATATTGCTCAAAAGGATTAAAGCTAATAATACAATGGCCAATGTCCAAGTACTTTTATCTAAAAAGTCGGTTGTTTTTTTAACACCACCCATTTGCTGGCCACCGCCACCGCCAAAGGTAGAAGATAAACCGCCTCCTTTAGGATTTTGTACCATTACTACTACCACCAATAAAAAGGCGACAAAAATTATTAAAACTAAAAATATTGTAAACGTACTCATATTATTGTGTATCTATTATTTTTTCGATTGCACGAATTTGGTCTGCAAAGAAACCACTTTTTTCGGGATTTTTCAAAATTAATATTTTATATGCTTGTATGGCCTTTTTATAATTTTTTTGTTGCAAATACACTTTTGCTAATGTCTCCGTCATTAAAGCGTCTGGCGTCTGAGTGTAGGGCTTTGCTAGGTTTGCTTTGGTGGTTTGTTGTTCGGCAGGTTTAATTTTTGGCTTGTCTTGAATAAACTTTTCAATCATTTTAAATTTACGTTCTTGATCTGAAGAACGATTTTCTTGATCGATTTCTTCTGAAAAAGCTTCTTTATCTTCTGTTGAAGGCGCAGGTTTTTCTTCAGATTTAGAGCGGTCAATTGGGTTTGCTTTTGTTAATTTTAACCATTCACTAAAAGAATGTGTGTCCTTTTTAGTAAAATCTAGAGGTTTGTCTATTTCTAGGGTTTCTTCTGCTTCGGTTTTATCAATTTTAGAGTCTATTTCCCCTCCTTCTGAAGTAGAACTAGCTAATTTTTCTACAGATTCTTGTTTCCGTTCAAAAAGGTTTGGATTTAAAATAGCTTCGGCCTTTTTCATTTCGGCTTTCATCTGGTTGTCCAGTTCAATAGCTGTTTGTTCTGAAACGTCTTCTGAAATTACTTCAATTTCATTTGCAGAAGAATCATGTTGTTGAATTAACTGTGAAATTTCATTTTGAGCAAATGTTTCCGAAGTAATAAATTCAAACAATATATCACGATCTGTGGTATAAGCAGCCGTAACCTTTAAAGCATCGTTGTATAAAAAACTATTCTGACTTTTAAGTGCTTTTAGTTGTAATGCCCGAGCGCTTTGAAAATAGGGGTATTTTTTAATTACCATATCTAATTGTTCCATAGCCTCTTTATCTAAATGTTGAGGTTTTGAAAGTAAGTCGGTATAGTTTTTTGTGTTCAAAATATTACCAGTTTGCGAGCGATTTATTAAAAACATCTTGTGTAATACGTTCAAAAATAACGTTTAGTGCATCATCTAAGGCGGCTCCCGTTAATTGAGCGGCACCGTCATAGTCAAAGTAAAAAGAGAATCGTTGCTCAAAGTCTTTTTCTTCATCATCCGAATTATAAAAACGTACATTGACGGCAACTGTTAATCGGTTCTGCGCTGCGGTACTTTGCGATGTTGCCGTAATAGGAGCGATGTAGTACTCCACAATTTCACCTTCGTACACTAAATCGCCATTGTTATTAACCAAGTCTAAACTTGTTTGGTTTAATAATAAATCTTGTAATTGAATTGTGAAATCGCGAGCAATACCTGGTTCAACAATTGGAGCGTTGTTTTGAAATAAGTTTACTTGAAAGGTCTTGGTTTGTGAATAATCAATATCGGCGCCAGTAAACGAATACGCACCGCAACCTTGTAGCAAGGCTGCAACCACACTAATTAATAAAAGTTGTTTCAATTTTTTCATGGTAAAAATGGCTGCTTAGATTATAAATTGTACTGCTTAATTTTCCGGTAGAGCGTACGTTCTGAAATTCCTAATTCTTCGGCAGCATCTTTTCGTTTACCACCATATTTATCTAAAGATTTTTTGATGAGTTCTAATTCTTTATCTTGAAGAGAAAGGCTTTCTTCTTCCTGTATTTCTTCAGCAAAATCATATTTATCACTTCGTTTGTTTTCTTCGGAATCATTTTCTGAAGCTTTTGAGGGAATTCCTAAAACTTCTACATCTGAAGCGTTTTCTTCTTCTTCATCCTCAACAATGGAGGCCAAATGTTCTTCGTGGTTGTTGTCTTCGTCATAAATTTTATTGATTAATGAAGAATTCTCTTCCTTAACTTTACTGGCATTTCCACTTTTCATCAATTCCAACGTTAACTTTTTTAAATCGTTGACGTCACGTTGCATATCGAACAAAACTTTATACAGTATTTCGCGTTCGTTGCTAAAGCTACTTTCCTGTTTTTTATTATTAATGACGGCAGGTAAATTACTGCCCACATCTGGTAAGTAGTTTTTTAATGTTTCATGCGAAATAGAACGTTCTTGTTCTAAAACTGAAATTTGCTCGGCGATATTTCGAAGTTGCCTAATATTACCACCCCATCTGTATTTTAATAATAATTGTACCGCATCATCATCTAAACGAACCGTTGGCATTTTGTATTTTTGAGCAAAATCTGAAGCAAATTTTCTGAATAATAAATGAATATCTTCTTTACGCTCGCGCAGTGGTGGAATATTGATTTCTACCGTACTTAAACGATAGTAAAGATCTTCCCTAAATTTTTCTTTTTGAATGGCTTCGACCATTTTCACATTGGTGGCCGCTACAATGCGCACATCCGTTTTTTGTATTTTGGAAGAACCAACTTTTAAAAACTCACCATTTTCCAATACTCTTAATAAGCGCACTTGCGTGGGTAGAGGTAGTTCACCTACTTCATCTAAAAAAATAGTCCCGCCATCGGCAACTTCAAAATAACCACTACGGGTTGCTGTTGCGCCGGTAAAGGCTCCTTTTTCGTGTCCAAATAATTCGCTGTCTATCGTTCCTTCGGGGATAGCCCCACAGTTTACGGCAATGTATTTTCCGTGCTTTCTATGCGAAAGCGCGTGGATTATTTTTGGGATACTCTCTTTACCCACACCACTTTCACCGGTTACCAAGACTGAAATATCAGTCGGGGCTACTTGTATGGCTTTTTCTATGGCGCGGTTTAGTTTTGGGTCATCCCCAATAATCCCGAACCGTTGTTTTGTTGCTTGTATACTTTCCATCTCTCTTTCCCATAAAAACGGGAATCTATTTTAATTTAGTAATATTCGTAGCTTCCTTGGGTTTGCAAAACACCGTTTAATTTTTTTTCGGAGCTCACGGGATAATTAGAACTGTCATACTCATAAGAGCTAGTAATTGTATAGTTCTCTAAGGGGTCGTTGCTTATAAATGTTGTTTTTGTAACGTTACTAGGTGAAAAGAATAATGAGTGACTTGACAATAATCCACCATCCCTCCTAACTATATTAAAGTAAAAGTCGTGAAACTCGTTATAAAAGGGATTGTTTTTTCCATCATATTCATACTCGTGGTTTGTTTCACTGTTAAAATATGCTGTGGTTACCTTTATTTGGCTAATATTGGAAGAAGCGTCGTGTACAATAAGCTCATCACTAATAATTCCTAGGTCAGCTATTTGTTTTGTTGAGTTTAATGTTCCATCATTATTGTAATAAAACTCTTTCCGTTCTTGTCCCGTACTATGCCATTGTGCAATAGTTTGATTTTCTTGATACGTAAATTTCAATGAATCTTCAACCACTCCGTTATTATCATTGTCAATGAATATTTTTTGAAGTTTGTTTTCAGAATTATACATGTAATTTTCAACAATGTCAACTGGATAATTTAAATATTTGCGGGATTTTTTGGTGACCTGTCCACTCTCATTATAAGCGTATTCCCAAGTATAATCACCAAAAACATCTATTATGTGGTCTTTAGTTTTTTTTCCGTTTTCGTTAAAAAAATATTCAACCATATGTCCATTTGGCGAGCCGTTTTCGTCAAATGATATACTTGTGTATTTTTTAATCTTTAATGCTACATTTTGCTCTTCAGGTTCTGGGTTTTCATCGTCACTGGAGCATGCCAATAACAACAAACTTGCTGTAATTAGAAATATAAAATGTTTCATAACTTAATTATTTTCTGAATACCCAACAGCTTTACCAATCAAAGTGGCTGTTGTGCAGTCGCTAATCTTTACGTTTACAAAATCACCTACTTTATAATGTTCTTTGGGAAAAACGGCAACCGTATTATGTTGGGTGCGGCCGCTCCATTCTTTATCACTTTTTTTAGACTCTTTTTCAATTAATATTTCTACCGTTTTGTCTAAAAACTGTTTGGTGCGGTATGCGCTGTGCTGTTGTTGTAGGGCTACAATTTCAGTTAACCTACGTTTTTTTACTGCTTCTGGAACGTCGTCTTCAAATTTACGGGCGGCCATTGTTCCTGGGCGTTCGGAATACTTATACATATACCCAAAACCATATTTTACTTGTTCCATTAACGTTAATGTGTCTTGATGGTCTTGTTCTGTTTCTGTAGGGAAACCAATTATCATATCTTGCGAAATGTAACAATCTGGAATAACGTTACGAATGGTATCTATTAACTTAAAATACTCTTCGCGTGTGTGCAGGCGGTTCATTTCTTTTAAAATACGGTTGCTTCCACTTTGTACAGGAAGGTGAATGTGGTTGCAGATATTTTTATGTTTTACCATGCTGTGTAAAACATCTTCGGTCATATCTTGCGGATTGCTTGTTGAAAATCGCACGCGCATCTTGGGTTGTGCTGTAGCAACTAATTCTAATAATTGTGCAAAGTTGGTTGCCGTGGCTTTCTGCATTTCCGAAGCATCCTTAAAATCTTTTTTAAGTCCGCCGCCATACCATAAGTAGCTATCTACATTTTGTCCTAAAAGCGTAATTTCTTTGTACCCTTTTTCAGCTAAATCGTTTACTTCATTCACAATACTTTGTGGATCACGGCTACGTTCGCGCCCTCTGGTAAATGGAACTACGCAAAACGTACACATATTGTCACAACCTCTGGTAATACTCACTAAAGCAGTAACGCCATTACTGCCTAAGCGCACGGGAGCAACATCGCCATAGGTTTCTTCTTTGCTTAATATTACGTTTACAGCATCGCGACCGGCTTCTACTTCTTCAATTAAATTGGGAAGATCCTTGTAGGCATCTGGCCCCACTACCATATCCACGATTTTTTCTTCTTCGAGAAATTTACTTTTTAAGCGTTCGGCCATACAACCCAATACGCCAACCTTCATTTTCGGATTCTCGAGTTTTACAGCATTGTATTTTTCAAGACGCTTTCTAACGGTTTGTTCCGCTTTATCACGAATCGAGCAGGTGTTTACCAATACCAAGTCGGCTTCTTCCAGCTTTTGTGTGGTGTTGAATCCTTCTTTGGCAAGAATAGAAGCTACAATCTCACTATCGCTAAAGTTCATTTGGCAGCCATAGCTTTCAATATAAAGTTTACGAGCGTTTTCTTTTTTAGGTTCTAGTACTAACGCGTCGCCTTGTATGTTTTCGTCAATGATTTTCTCTTCCATAGTTCAATCTAAATAATATGAATTGTTGTAAGAAACAATTGGATTGCAAAGATACAATTAAAAACCTGTTCGTGCCAAAATGGCAGATTTCTTTTTTATAAATTTACAGTCTAAACTACTAAACTAACTAACAAATGGAACACCCTATCTTTCAAAAAATTGTACTAGCTCCTAAACTAGATTTTGGCGATATATTATCTAATAGTCTTGCTCTATTTAAAAAAGTATGGGTCGAAGGTATGGTGCATGTTTTAATTTCACTTGGTATATCCATAGTAGTGCTAATTTTGGCTTATTTGCCGATAGTGCCTGTAATGATAAACGAGAGCCAGATGCCGTATGGAGAAGAATTCAATCCTTTTGTTGAATATTCTGTGCCCGTTATTATAGGTTATTTTCTTTTGTTGTTTGTGTTGATTTTTATTGTACAAGTGGTCAACTATGGGATTTCTGCTCACTTTTATAAAGTTATTCAAAAAGCCGATACGGGTAAGCCAATAGATACAGGTGGTTATTTTGTTTTTCTGAAAGGTAATTTTAGTAAATTATTTGTCTTGTCTTTGGCAGCTATGGGGATTGCTTTTTTAGCTGCATTATTATGTTATCTGCCTCTTTTTTATGTGATGGTCCCTTTGCAGTTGCTAATTGTTATTTTTGCTTTTAACCCTGAGATGTCCGTTTCTCAATTAATTAAGGCAAGCTTTAAATTAGGTAATAAATTCTGGATTATCATTTTTGGATTGATAATCGTTTCAGGTCTTGTTGCGCAATTAGGAATTTTATTATGTTTTATAGGGATATTTGCAACCGCTTCGTTTGTGCATTTGCCTATGTATTATGTTTATAAAGATGCGATAGGGTTTGATGAAGATCCATTACCTTCGGAAACAACGACTATATAGGTGTTAGTTTGAAACCCTCTTAATTTCCGTAAGCGCTTCTTGCTCGTCACCCCAACCTTCTATGTTGACCGTGTCCACTGTATCGTAGTTTGAAAACCAAAGCTCGATTATTTTGAGTGCGTCGGGATATTTATCTGAAAACTCCGTAAAAGTAGTAACTGAAACTGTTTGCAGCCTTTTTTCTGAAGGAATACAGATTACCTTATAATCTTGCTCTCCATTATCTAGAATTTTCAGTACACCAATCGGAATAGTTTCCACTACTGAACCTGAAAGTAAACTTGAGGAAATAACCAGCGCGTCTAGTGGGTCTCCGTCGCCACCTTTTGAAGGGTCTGAATACGTAGAGGGAATAAAGCCGTAATTACCGGGATAGGGTAGGTATTCGATTATTCGGTCTTTCCCGTCTCTTTGGTCGACTTTTAATTTTTTTAGATCTTTATTGTATTCAACTTTAGCGTTGGTTCCGGCGGGTATTTCAATCACGACATGAATTGTATTGTTGTTTGAAAAGGTAGGAACGTCTGCTAGCGATTGGCAGTTTTGAAATAAAAATAAAACCATCCCTATTAATATAAGCCTTATAACTAGGTACTTTCGGTACGCGTAAAATTGAATCATGTAACAGGTTTTAGTAAATTTTAGAACTGTAATCTCTTGATTTTTTGACTTATACCGTGTTAACGGAAACCTAAATTTTACAAGGTAAACAATGTTATAAAAAAATTCACATACTTTTGTAACCCAAACAAAAATCAATATGGCAAAGAATTTAGTGATAGTAGAGTCGCCCGCGAAGGCTAAAACCATTGAAAAATTTTTAGGAAATGATTTCAAGGTTACTTCCAGTTTTGGGCACATTGCAGATCTGCCGTCCAAAGAAATAGGTGTAGATACCGAAGGAGACTTTACTCCTAAATATATAGTCCCGAGTGATAAAAAAAGCTTGGTAAAAGAATTAAAAAAACTATCAGGGAAAGCAGAGACTGTCTGGCTTGCGAGTGATGAGGACCGGGAAGGAGAAGCCATCGCATGGCACTTAGCAGAGGAGCTAGACCTGCAAGATGAAAAAACGAAACGGATTGTCTTTCATGAGATTACCAAAACCGCAATCTTAAAAGCGATTGAAAATCCTCGAAAAATAGATTACAACCTTGTAAACGCTCAGCAAGCACGTCGAATTTTAGATCGATTAGTGGGATATGAACTTTCACCAGTTTTATGGCGAAAAGTAAAAGGAGGGCTTTCTGCAGGGCGCGTACAAAGTGTCGCAGTACGATTAATTGTAGAACGCGAACGTGATATTGAAGTGTTCAGTCCAGTGGCTTCATATCGAGTGGATGCTGAATTTAAAACGGAAGATGGTAGTTCATTTAAAGCAAAAATTCCGAAGAACTTTGAAACAGAAAAAGAAGCGAGAGAATTTCTTCAGAAAAACGTAGGGGCAAACTATAAAATAGCTGATCTTACTAAAAAACCAGCTAAAAAATCACCTGCACCACCGTTTACAACATCCACGCTTCAACAAGAAGCAGCTAGAAAGTTATATTTTTCAGTAGGGAAGACGATGACGATTGCGCAACGTTTGTACGAAGCCGGTTTAATAACCTATATGCGTACCGATAGCGTCAACCTTTCTAACGATGCTAAAAAAGCAGCCGAAAAGGAAATTAGTTCCGCTTATGGCGATAAATATAGCCAACCAAGAAATTATAAAGGAAAGTCTAAAGGCGCACAAGAAGCGCACGAGGCCATTCGTCCTACCGAAATGGCAAAACATACTATTCAAGGCGATCGTGATCAAGAACGTTTGTACAATTTAATTTGGAAACGTACCATCGCCTCACAAATGAGCGATGCACAATTAGAACGCACCAATGTGAAAATTGATGTGTTAGGAAAAGAAAAGGTTTCAGAGCAATTTACTGCGAATGGTGAAATGATAAAATTTGACGGTTTCCTTCATGTGTATTTAGAAGGTACCGATGCCGAAGATGAAGAAAAAGATGGAATGCTGCCTAACCTAACAAAAGGCGATACATTGGGTAATAAATTTATCACAGCCACCGAACGTTTTACAAGGCCACCGTATCGATTTACAGAAGCTTCTTTGGTAAAACGATTGGAAGAATTAGGGATTGGACGTCCGTCAACTTATGCGCCAACAATTTCTACTATTATCAGTCGAAATTATGTAGAGAAAGGAACTATAGAAGGTGTGGAGCGAAAATACATTCAATTAACGCTTGCAAAAGGCGCTGTAAAAGATAAAACACTGACAGAAACTGTTGGGAGTGATAAAGGAAAATTAGTGCCAACTGATATTGGAATGATTGTAAATGATTTCTTAGTAGAGCACTTCGGAAATATTCTCGATTATAACTTTACGGCAAAGGTAGAAGAAGATTTTGATGACATTGCCGAAGGAAAAGAGCAGTGGAAAGAAATGCTTCAGGATTTTTATAAAAAATTTCACCCTCATGTAAAAGACGTTCAGGAAAATGCTGAACGTGAAAGTGGAGAACGTATTTTAGGAGAGCATCCTGAAACTGGAAGAACTATTTTAGTTCGATTAGGAAAATACGGGCCGATGGCTCAGATTGGAGCGCCAGACGATGAAGAAAAGCAATTTGCTAGTCTGCGTACCGATCAACAACTACACTTAGTAACTCTTGAGGAAGTGTTAGACTTATTTAAGCTTCCAAAAGATTTAGGAGAGTACGATGGCGAAGAGGTACAGGCTAACAACGGTCGTTATGGACCGTATGTGCGATGGGGGAAGAAATTTATTTCACTGCCAAAAGGCTTGGATCCGTTGGATGTAGATATGGAAAAGGCTAAGGAGTTAATTGAAGAAAAGAAAAAAGCCGATGCTCCCATTTATGAATATGAAAATTTACCTGTTCAAAAAGGAGTAGGTCGTTTTGGTCCGTTTATAAAATGGAACAATATGTTTATTAACGTAAACAAAAAGTATGATTTTGATAATCTTTCAGAAGAAGATATCATTGAATTGATTGAAACCAAAAAGCAGAAAGAAATAGATAAGCTTATAAACGAGTGGCCAGATGAAGGTATTCGTTTAGAAAAAGCGCGTTGGGGACGTTTCAATTTAATAAAAGGGAAAACTAAAGTAGAATTACCAAAAACTACAGAGGCAGATAAGATAACCCTTGATGAGGCTAAAGGTATTTTAGAGAAGAAAGCTCCAAAAAAGAAAACCAAGAAAAAGGCGACCAAGAAAAAATCAACTAAGAAAAAAACCACAGCTAAGAAAAAATAATGATAGAATTTCTCTCGCCGGTTTCAAAAAAAGTAATCGCCCATAAAGAAGTTTTACCAGAAGGTGTTTTAGGTAAAAAAATTGAAACACATACTAATTTAGGTGAACTTCCCGATTTAAAAAATGTAAAATTCGCTATTTTAGGAATTCTTGAAAACAGGAACGATGTAGATTATATTGGAGAAACAATTTCTTTAGACGCCTTTAGAAAAGCTTTATACTCCTTATACCCAGGAAATTGGTCGCAAACTATCATCGATATAGGTAATATCAATAAGGGTGAGACGGTTCAAGATACCTTTTTTGCAGTAAAAACTGTAGTAGAGGCATTGCTTAAAAGAGATATTATCCCGCTTATTCTTGGAGGTAGTCAGGATTTGCTATACGCTCATTATAGAGCCTACGATTCACACGGAAGTATGATCAACTTAGCTAACGTAGATACTAGGTTTGATTTAGGTGATGCGGAAAAACCAATAAACAACAAGTCTTTTGTAGGGAAAATCATTATTGATAAGCCGTATAATCTTTTTAATTATAGCTTGTTAGGATATCAATCATATTTTAACGCTCCAGAAGAGATTGCTTTAATGGAAAAATTGTATTTTGACGCCTATAGACTCGGTGAAGTTACTCAAGATATTTCGGTTGTAGAACCAATATTACGTGATGCCGATATCGTTGCCTTAGATATTTCGGCAATAAAAAATGCAGAAATGAGTTATAACAATATAACTAGTCCAAACGGATTTGATGGTCGCGAAATTTGTGCTATATCAAGGTATGCTGGGATAAGTAACCGAGTGAGTTCTTTTGGTGTTTATGAATTGAAAGATTTTAAAAATGCTAAAATTGGAGCTATGTTAGTAGCTCAAATTCTATGGTATTTTATTGAAGGAGTCAATTTTAGAGTGCAAGAAGGGGAGTTTGATGATGAGAAAAAGTACACTACTTATAAAGTGCCAATAGATGATGATGAGGTGTTAACTTTTAAAAAAAGTAATAAAACTGGACGATGGTGGATAGAATTACCATTTATTTCAGGTGTTAATAATAAATTAAAAACACCAACGTTATTACCTTGCACTTATGGCGATTATTTGAGTGCAACGAATCAAGAGATTCCAGAAAGGTGGTTTAAAGCCCGCCGTAAGAATGAAGTATAATCTAACAAACTAAGAATAAAGAGAGTTTAAGGTTTTTTTAAGAAATATGTTGCTTTTTAAAAATTTTATAAATAGGTTTACGCCCTTAAATCTCGAAAATTTAACCTGATACCTATGAAGAAGTTTATTGCATTAGCTGCGATTGTTGCCTTTCTATACAGTTGTAATTCCGGAGACCGGGGTGAATTGATAGGGGCAGAAGGTAAGAAATGGCACCCCGAAAAACCATACGGGATGACTCTTGTCCCAGGTGGATCTTTCATCATGGGTAAAGCTGACGACGATTTTGTTGCCGTTAATGATGCGCCAACAAAAACGGTTACCGTCCGCTCTTTTTATATGGATGAAACTGAAGTAACAAACGCTGAATATCGACAATTTGTTGAGTGGGTGCGCGACTCTACCGTACGACTTAAACTTGCTATTTTAGCTGATGAAATGGGTGAAACACCTGGAAACGGCGGAATTGGTGAATTTGCTTTTGTAGACCAAGAAGATGAAGAAATGACGCCGTGGGAACAATATAATTATGATAACTATTACGGTATGGGAGAAGATTTCTATGCTGGAAGAAAGATAAATAATGATATTGATTTAATTTGGGACACTTCAGAATTTCCTGATGAGTTTTATTCCGAAGTAATGGATACCATGTACATCCCTGCTGAAGAAGCATACAATGGGCAGCGTACCATAGATGTTGATAAATTAAAGTTTCAATATACCTATATGGATATTGGTGCTGCTGCAAAAGCGACAGGAAAAAGCAGAAAAGATTTTATTCAAAAAGAAGAAATACGAATTTACCCAGACACAACAGTTTGGATTAAAGATTTCAATTACTCGTATAATGAGCCGATGCATAATGATTACTTCTGGCACGAGGCATATGGAGACTATCCTGTAGTAGGAGTAAGTTGGAAACAAGCTAAAGCTTTTTGTGCATGGAGAACCTTGTACAAAAATGCTTATCAAAAATCAAGAGATCGCCAGCAAGTAAACTCCTTCCGTCTTCCAGGCGAAGCAGAATGGGAGTATGCGGCTAGAGGTGGCTTAGAATCTGCAACGTACCCGTGGGGTGGTCCTTATGCTAAAAACGATAGAGGTTGTTTTATGGCAAACTTTAAGCCTTTACGTGGGGATTATGCGGCAGATCAAGCACTTTATACTGTAGAGGCAGATGCTTATGAGCCAAATGATTATAATCTGTATAATATGTCAGGTAATGTAAGCGAATGGGTAGCATCTTCTTATGACCCTGCTTCTTATGAATACTCGTCTACTATGAACCCAAATGTAAACGATTCAGATAATATGCGTAAAGTGGTTCGAGGCGGTTCTTGGAAAGATGTTGCATACTTCTTACAAGTAAGTACTCGTGATTACGAATATGCTGATTCTGCCCGTAGCTATATCGGTTTCAGAACTGTTCAAGATTACATGGGTACAGATGTAACACTTAACGAAAATTTTGGTGACGGACGATAGGCCCCTATCTTACAACCTAACTAAAACATTAAATCATACTAACTAAACTAAACTAAAACTTTTTATTATGGCACAGTCAAAATCATCCAAAAAACTCTTTAACATGGCCTATGGCCTTGGGGCTTCTATTGTAATTATGGGAGCATTATTTAAAATTCTTCACTGGGAGCTAGGACCTTTAACTGGAGGTTTGCTTTTAGCTGTAGGTCTTATTACTGAAGCAATCATTTTTGCCATTTCGGCTTTTGAGCCTGTTGATGATGATTTAGATTGGTCTTTAGTATATCCTGAATTAGCTGGAGGCCAGACTAGAGGTAAAAAAATTGAACAACCTCAAGACGCTGATGGCTTATTGTCTAAGAAATTAGATGAAATGTTAAAAGACGCTCGTATTGATTCAGAATTGATGAATAGCCTAAGTACAAGTATTCGTTCTTTTGAAGGTGCCGCCAAAGGAATGGCTCCAACTGCTGAAGCAATGAGTTCAACAAAAAAATATAGTGAGGAAATGGCGTTGGCAGCAGCGCAAATGGAATCGTTAAATAGCTTGTATAAAGTACAAGTAGAATCTACTAGCCGTCAAGCTGAAGTAAACGATCAAGTAGCAGAAAACGCTACCCAATTGAAACAACAAATGGAGCATTTAGCAACCAACCTTTCTTCTCTTAACGGAGTATATGGTGGAATGCTTTCAGCAATGAATAAAAACTAATCTAGTTTTCAACTAAAATTATTAATCTTTAAAAAAGACTACAAATGGCAAGTGGAAAACTAGGACCAAGACAAAAGATGATTAATCTAATGTATTTGATTTTCATCGCAATGTTGGCTTTAAATATGTCCAAAGAAGTATTATCGGCTTTCGGACTTTTAAATGAAAAAATTGAATCTGCGAATGTTGATGCATCGCAAAGAAACCAGGCCTTTATGGAAGGTTTGGCAACAAAGGCTGCCGATGAACCAGCGCAGTATGCTGCTGTGGAAGAAAAAGCGAAACAAATTTCTACAATCACAACAGAATTTGATACATATATCCAAAATTTAAAAGCGGGAGCTGTTGAGAAAATTGAAGACCCTACTGAGTACGAAGTAATGGATAAAGAAGATTACTTTAATAACTTATTTTTTGTAGGAGATAAATTAAAGCCTGAGGGACAAGAGTTTGTTGATAAAATGAACAACTATCGTACTTCAATGATTGAAATACTTTCTGATACAGCTGTTGCAAAAAAAGTTGCTGGAGTTGAAGAGTTAAAAGAAAATATAAACGAAAACTTTAGTACAGAGCCTATTAAAAGAGAAGGTGGTACCCAAGATTGGTTAAATTATCACTATGAAGGATTTCCTTTGATTGCTTCACTAACTAAGATGACATCTATCCAGAATGATGTGAAGACTAACCAAAGTGAGATACTTCAGAAAATGTTATCGGGGCAACAAGCAGCTGCACTTTCATATAGTAACTATACTACTATTATGGATGTTTCAAAATCTGCTTATTATTCTGGTGAAGAATTTGACGGTGGTATTATGTTAGGTCGTACAGATGCTAATACAAAACCTAGTCGTGTAGAATTAACGCTAGATGGAAGCCCGTTAAGTGAAAATCAATATTCACTAGAAGGTGGTAAAGTAAACTTAAAAATTAATGCTGGAAGTCCAGGAGATCATAAAATTGAAGGTTTTCTGTATTATGGTGAAGGGGGCGAAGAAATTGAAGTTCCTGTGAATACTGGGTTTTCAACCATTTCAAAACCTAATTCAGCTGTGATTTCAGCAGATAAAATGAACGTGGTGTACCGTGGTGTAGATAACCCTATGACGGTTTCTATTCCTGGTATTCCAGATAATAAAGTAAGTGCTTCTGCTTCAGGATTAAGTAAAGTTTCAGGAAGTAAATATGTAATGCGACCTACTACAGGATCATCGGTTACTATTACTGCTAGTGGAACTTTGCCTGATGGACAAAGAATTAGCACTCCTAAAGAATTCCGTATTAAGGGAATTCCTGCGCCAATTGGAGCGGTAAGAGGAGAAACTGGAATTGTAAGAATGCAGCGCCAAGGCCTAGAAATAGCTAGTATAAGCGCTATTCTCGAAGATTTTGACTTCGATCTTAACCTTCGTGTTACCGGTTTTAGCTTTAAAGTGTCTGGACAACCAACTGTAGTAGTAAGTGGTCAAAAACTAAACGGACCAGCTAAGGCTGCATTGCGTAGAGCAAAGCGTGGTGAGGCAGTACAGATTTATGATATTAATACTAGTATTTCAGGTAGCAGTGTTAAGTTAAAGAAAACAGCTCCTGTATTTATTGAGTTGACGAACTAGAATACAAAAACAAAGACTATGAACAATAAAAATGTTATTACGGCGATTTTTGGCCTTCTATTATGTTTTGGTGCAACAGCACAGGTAAACATATTGAATGCTGATACCCCGGATGATATAGGTAAGAAGACGGAGGCTCAAATTGCCTATGACAATGATGAACCTTTACCTTATGGTTATGTGGATGAGCGCGATGTGTTATGGTCCAAAGCTGTATGGGAAATAATTGACCTTGACGAACGGGTAAACTTTCCATTATATTACCCAATTGATACCAATAACATTGGTTCAGACCGTAGGTCTTTGTACGACGTATTAGTTACTGCCATTAAAAATGGTGAAATAGAAGATGTATATGCTGACTCTTATTTTACTGAAAAGAGAACACTTGATGATTTAGGAGCATCTTTGGTATATAGTGATACTACAGATCTTGGTATTGAGCAATTTAACTCTGAAGGAGTAGTAGATGAGCAATACATACGTAAATTTACACTAGACGCAGGTGATTTAGAAGAGTGGCGTATTCGTGGACTTTGGTATATTGACAAACGTCAAGGTGAATTAAAATACCGTATGTTAGGTATATGTCCAGTTGCAAACGAAGCGCGTTCTAAAGCTTTTCCAGATGACAATATTGATAGTAAGGTTGAGTTGTTTTGGGTGTGGTTTCCTGGTGCGAGAGAGGCATTACATAATGCTAAGGCTTTTAACCGCAAAAACACGTCTCAGCCAATTTCTTACGATCACTTGTTAAACTCAAGACGTTTTGAAAGTGTGATTTATAAAGAAGACAATGTGCAAGGAGACCGTGGTGTTCGTGATTACATAAATGATAATGCTTTAATGCAATTATTAGAGTCTGATAGAATTGAAGAGAAAGTCCGTAATATGGAAATTGATCTTTGGAACTATTAAAATACAGTTTGCAAAATATTAGTTATATAAAAAACCCTCCAATTTGGAGGGTTTTTACTTTGTTTATTTTATATAAATGCTAAGCTGTTATTTGACAGTCTTCACAGTCTTTTACTTTACCGTAATACGTTTCCCGGTATTTGTGTATGGTTTTAAAAGGTATATTTAAAAACCTTTTCTTTACATACACCACTTTAGCGGTGAACATACCCATCTTTTCGGTAAATCGTTTTTCACTCTTTGTTTTTCGTTTCACTGAAACTAATTTCATCACTTTGTTTTAAAGTTAGAGTACAAAGAAACAAAGACTTAGCGTTTTATGCAAAAATTCTTCGTTAAACCTTGGTTAATCCTTGTATATAATGCCTTCTTTCATAATAAAGACAGTGTTTTCCATCGTTTCTATGTTTTCGACTGGATTTTCGTTTACAGCTATAATATCGGCTATATAACCTATTTGTAATTGTCCTATACTGTTTTCTTGGCCCAATAACTTTGCATTAGTAAGCGTGGCAGACTGCAGCGCTTTCATAGGTGACATTCCTGCCTCGACCATATAACCAAACTCTTTGCCGTTTTCTCCATGAGGAAACACCCCAGCATCGGTGCCAAAGGCAATATTAACTCCTTTTTTAAGTGCTCTACCAAACATATCTTGAATTTGAGATCCAATTTCTAAAGCTTTTGGAACAATAATAGCCGGGTAATAGCCTTTTACTTTTGCTTTTTCTGCTACATATTTACCTGCAGATATTGTAGGTACTAAATAGGCATTATTCTGTTTCATCAATTCCATGGTTTCACTGCTCATTAAGGTTCCATGTTCGATGGTTTTCACTCCGGCCCGAATGGCACGTTGCATCCCTTCATCACCATGTGCATGAGCGGCCACTTGCATGTCATAATCTTTTGCAGTGGTTACAATGGCTTTAATCTCCTCTTCTGTAAACTGAGGGTTTTTACTATTCTTGGCAACACTTAAAACTCCCCCAGTAGCTGTGATTTTTATCCAATCAGCTCCATTTTTATAGCGTTGTCGCACTGCTTTTTTAGCATCTTCAACACTGTTAACAACACCTTCTTTAGGGCCTGGGTTACCCATTAAATCTCGCTTACGACCATTTGTTGGGTCGGCATGACCACCTGTTGTAGCCAGTGATTTTTCTGCTGTAAATATTCTTGGTCCTACAGTTTTACCATTGTTTATAGCATTGCGAAGAGCAACATTTACTCCGCTACCCCCTAGATCGCGTACGGTTGTAAATCCGGCCATTAATGTTTTTTTTGCATATCCTGCTGCATTGAATGCTACATCAGCTTCGTTTAATGTAAAGGGTTTTAAGTAGTTGTTTGGGCTAGTTTCGCCCTCTAGATGAACATGCATATCGATTAAACCGGGTAATACCGTCTTATTTTTTAAATCGATAATTTTATCGTTTTTGTTTTTAGGGCTTATAAAACCATTTTTAATAGCTTCAATTTTGCTACCTGAAACGATGATGGTCTTGTCATTCAGTACTTCTCCTTTTTTAACATCAACTAATTTTCCACAGTGCAAATAAGTTTTTTGCGCAAGGCCTCCGAAGGAAATAAAAAGAATTGCAAGTACTACGTAGAAGTTTTTCATAAGGTGTATTTTTTATATGTCTATTTAAAACGGTATTTAAGTCACTTTTTGCTGCGAACTTTCTGTTCCCACTTCCAGGCTGAAGCCAAAGCATTTTCCAGTGATTTTTCGGCTTCCCAGCCCAATACTTCATTAGCTTTTTTGGTATCGGCATAGACAGCTGTAACATCTCCTGGGCGTCTATCTACTACTTTATAGTTAAGTTTTTCTCCTGATACCTTCTCAAAAGTTTTTATTACTTTAAAAACGGAACTTCCTTCTCCAGTTCCAATATTGAAAACTTCAAAATCGCTAGTATTTTTTTCTGAAAGTAATCGTTGCATAGCAATTAGATGCGCTTTGGCTAAATCGACCACATGGATATAGTCCCTTATACAGCTTCCGTCAGAAGTATCGTAATCATCCCCAAAAACGGATAATTGTTCTCTTATTCCAGCTGCAGTTTGGGTAATAAAGGGCACTAAGTTTTGAGGTACTCCAATGGGTAGTTCGCCTATTTCGGCACTTTCGTGAGCACCTATAGGATTAAAATAGCGCAAGGCAATTGATTTCATTTCAGAAATGTAACACGTATCAAACAAAATTTCTTCACTTATTTGTTTGGTATTTCCGTAGGGAGACATTGCTTTTTTTATTGATGCCGTTTCAGTAATAGGTAACGAATCGGGTTCACCATAAACAGTGCAAGAAGAGCTGAAAATAATGTTATTAATACTGTGAGCTTTACACTCCTGTAATAAATAAACAAGTGTGTTCAAATTGTTTTCATAATATAATAACGGGTTTTCCACGCTTTCGCCTACAGCTTTGCTAGCAGCAAAATGGATAACGCCATCTAAATCGTTATGCGTTTTAAAAAAATCGATTACATCGGCTTTGTCCCGAAGGTCCAATCGTTCAAAAATAGGTGCTTGATCTGTAATAGTTGTTATGCCGCCTAAAACATCTAAAGAGGAATTTGCTAAGTTGTCTATAACAACCACTTTAAATCCGGCCTGCTGCAATTCAACAACGGTATGAGAACCTATATAGCCTAAGCCGCCTGTAACAAGTATTTTTTTCATGAGTTTGTTACAAAGTTGATAATCGTTTTAGTGATAAATTCTATTTGCTCGTCATCTAGCTCAGTATGCATTGGTAAAGAAATAACTTCTTTTATCAATTGATTAGTAACAGGGAAATCTGCCTCCTTGTAGCGCTCGTCTTTATAGGCTTTTTGAAGGTGAAGCGGAATAGGGTAATAAACCCCACACGGAATTCCATGTTCATTTAAATGGCTCACTAGAGCATCTCTATCGGTGTTTAAAATGCGAAGGGTGTATTGGTGGAAAACATGACAATCACATACATCGCAAACAGAGTTTTCAGCTTCGCAATATCCAGTAGGAATAATTATATTTTGAATGCCTTTTAAGGCTTTTGAGTATTTTCTGGCCGCATTTCGTCGTGCTGCATTGTAGGTGTCAAGTTTGGGTAGTTTAGCTCTTAAAATAGCAGCTTGTATAGAGTCTAAGCGCGAATTAACTCCAACTACATCGTGATGATAGCGAACATACATACCGTGATTTACAATCCCACGAATGGTATGTGCTAAATCATCATCATTGGTAAAAATAGCACCGCCATCACCATAACATCCTAGGTTTTTAGAAGGGAAAAAAGATGTAGAACCTACGTGTCCAATTGCTCCCGTTTTTGTTTTTGTTCCGTCTTTTGAAGTATACGTACCTCCTATAGCTTGAGCATTATCTTCAATTACATACAGGTTGTTATCTTCGGCAAGCTCCATAATTTCGTCCATATTGGCCGCAAGACCAAATAAATGAACAGGAACAATGGCCTTAGTTTTTGGGGTAATAGCTTTTTTTATGGCTTCGACATCAATATTAAAACTAACAGGGTCCACATCTACCAAAACAGGAGTTAAACCTAATAAAGCGATAACCTCTACGGTGGCCGCAAAGGTGAAATCGGCAGTGATCACTTCGTCGCCGGGCTGTAAACCAAGTCCCATCATTGCAATTTGAAGCGCATCGGTGCCATTGGCACAAGGAATTACATGCTTCACATCTAGATATTCCTCTAGTTCTTTCTGAAATTGATGAACTTCTGGGCCATTGATAAAAGCAGTGGATTCAATTACATCTAAAACAGATTGGTTTACTTGATTTTTAATTTCTTGGTATTGGCCTTTAAGATCGACCATTTGTATTTTTCGCATGCTATTTTTTGAAAAGGGATTGTTTTATCAAAATTACGAAAATTGCATTCGGGTTGCAATGTTATTATACATTCAATTGGTTTTGTAGGTTCTTCTGAAATATGAAGCCTAGTGCTTTTTCATAAAAATGAAATGGTTTCTTAAAGTAAACCCAACAGTAAAATTGTATTTTTACGTTCAGAAAAAAAATTATGACAAAGAAGAAACCACTTATTTTAGTTACAAACGATGATGGTATAACAGCTCCCGGAATACGGGCGCTTATTGAAGTTATGAATACAATAGGCGATGTTTGTGTAGTTGCCCCAGATTCACCACAAAGTGGAATGGGACATGCTATTACAATAAACGATACCTTGTATTGTGATACTGTAAAAGTGAACGAAAAGGAGCCTCAAAAAGAATACAGTAGTAGTGGTACGCCTGTAGATTGTGTAAAGTTAGCTGTCAACGAAATTTTAAAACGAAAACCAGACTTATGCGTTAGTGGTGTAAACCATGGAAGTAACTCATCAATTAACGTAATTTATAGCGGAACGATGAGTGCTGCGGTTGAAGCCGGTACCTTAGGAATCCCCTCAGTAGGCTTTTCGTTGTTGGATTATTCTTTGGAAGCCGATTTTGAACCTACTAAAAAGTTTATCAAAAAAATTGCCAAGCAAACTTTAAAAAATGGATTGCCAAAAGGTGTGGTTTTGAACGTAAATTTTCCAAAATTAACCGAAAAAGAAATCAAAGGGATAAAGGTGTGCAGGCAGGCCAATGCGCATTGGGAAGAACAGTTTGATAAACGTGTAAACCCGTTGGGGCGCGAGTATTATTGGCTTACAGGTGAATTTGTAAATGAAGATAAAGGCGAAGATACCGATGAATGGGCATTGGCAAACGGCTATGTTTCCGTCGTTCCCGTTCAATTTGATCTTACAGCACATCACGCAATTAAAGATTTAAACACCTGGAAACTGTCATGAACAAAATGACCAAAGAAATATTAATAGGCTTTCTCATTGGGTTAGTGGCAAATGCAGCGGGAAGCTATTTGTACATTTACTTCTTTTCAAAAGAAACATTGGAGAAAACCATCCAATATGCCATTGAGCAAGATGTGTTAGGCAATATTATTGCATTGGGCGCTATTTTAAACTTATGTGCCTTTTTTATTTTTCTGAAGAAAAACAAAGTATATCGGGCAAGGGGAGTGGTTTTAGCGACTGTTTTAGCAGCTTTGATTATTTTGATTTCAAAATTCCTTTAACAGCAATAAATGTAGCTGAACTATCCGTTCTGAAATCAAAATATAATACCTATTCCCAAAAGTTGCATTTAAAGCCCTATTTTTGTTTTGAAGATATTTTTCTGAAGTATTAAAAACCATGAAATATTACCTCATAGCAGGCGAAGCATCCGGAGATTTACACGGGGCTAACTTAATGAAAGCGCTTAAGGCACAAGACCCGCAAGCTGACTTTCGGTTTTGGGGTGGTGATTTAATGGAAGAAGTTGGCGGAAAACAGGTAAAACATTACCGTGATCTCGCTTTCATGGGGTTTATAGAGGTTGTTTTTAATCTTCGTACCATCTTAAAAAATATTTCTTTTTGTAAAAAAGACATTGAAGCCTATCAACCCGATGCCATTATATTTATTGATTATCCAGGGTTTAATCTTCGTATTGCAAAATGGGCGAAACAAAAAGGTATACCAACACATTATTATATTTCTCCCCAAATATGGGCTTGGAAAGAAAACCGCATAAAGAGTATTAAGCGTGATGTAGATTTTATGTACGTAATTCTTCCTTTTGAAAAAGAGTTTTACGAAAAAAAGCACGGGTTTCCAGTTCACTTTGTCGGTCACCCATTAATAGATGCAATAGCTCAGCTCGAACAAGTAGAGCCCAGTATTTTTAAGAAAGAGCATGGGTTAGATAATAGGCCAATAATAGCTTTATTGCCCGGGAGTAGAAAGCAGGAAATATCAAAGATGCTAAAGATTATGCTTAGTGTGGTTGAAGATTTTACCGAATTTCAATTTGTAATTGCTGGTGCGCCCAGTCAAGAAGCTTCCTTTTATGAGCCGTTCTTAAAAAAACAAAACGTACACTTATTGCTAAACAAAACGTACGACTTGTTAAGTATTTCACACGCTGCTTTAGTAACTTCAGGTACGGCTACACTCGAGACTGCTTTGTTTAAAGTGCCACAAGTGGTTTGTTATAAAGGAAGTAGGATTTCTTATGAAATTGCAAAACGAGTTATTAATTTGAATTACATATCCTTGGTGAATTTAATTTTGGATAAGCCAGCAGTAACCGAGTTGATACAAACAGATTTCACCACTAAAGGTTTAAAAGAGGAATTGACACAAATTTTAGATGAATACAATCGTGCTGTCCTATTTTTAGAGTATTATGATCTTGAAAAAAAACTAGGAGGTAAGGGGGCCAGTGAAAAAACCGCCCAATTAATAGTTGCTGAAACAAAAAATAAAACTTCAAAAAATTAGTTATATTTATTCAAACCAACTCATTTATGAAAAGATTTCTTTTACTTTCATTCTTTGCCGTTCTGTTGGTATCCTGCGGAAGTTCCCGAAATGTAACAAAACAAAAAAAGATAACTCGTCCTACTACCACTAGGGTAACTAGTACTAATAGTACAGCTAAAACTGCTCCTGACCATGTTAAAAAATCTGTTGCCCCTAAAAAGGTAAATAAAATTATTGCCTATGCTAAAACATTTCAAGGCACGCGGTATAAATTTGGCGGAACGACAAAAAAAGGAATGGATTGTTCAGGGTTGGTCTATACTTCTTTTAAAAATGAAAACATTGGTTTGCCTAGAGTGTCTAGGGACATGGCCAAACAAGGAAAACGAATTTCACTCCGTAATGCAGAAGAGGGAGATTTGTTGTTTTTTCAAACCAATAAAACTCGTAAGGTTATTAACCATGTGGGGCTCGTCGTAGAATCAAAAAGAGGGGTGGTAAAATTTATACACTCAACAACTTCCAGAGGTGTAATAGTTTCTTCACTCGATGAAAACTATTGGAATAATGCGTTTGTAGAGGTACGACGGGTTATTTAAATAAAGAGGATAATTAAGGTTTTTTAAACCTGAACCCCTCGTATTTAGTGATATATGCTTAATCTTGCCATTGGGAAGTTTACTTTTAGCGTTTATTTCTAAAGCATTTTTTTATAATTCTAGTGCTTTTCATTAAGAAGAAAATAAAGCTAGTCATAGATATAACTAGTAGCAACTTGTAATTTTATGGTTCTTTACTAAAAGAACTATAAAAGATACTATATTTGCAAAAGCACTATGGAAAAGATTCAATTAACAGAAAAGCAAAAAGAATTATTGGAGGCCTATGGGGTTATTCAAGAACAATTTGGACTATCTCCTGCATCTGCTAGGGTAAATGCACTGTTAACAGTAATTGATCAAGAAGAGCTTACCTTCGATGAAATTAGAAAAATTCTTTCTTTAAGTAAAAGTGCCACTAGTAATGCGATTAATAATTTATTGACTATAAACTATATTGGTTACCGAACAAAGTTGGGAGAACGTAAACGTTATTTTTTCTCTCGAATGGATCAATGGCAGGATTCTTTCAGAAAAAATCTAGATGGATTTAGGGAATACAATAAAGTTATGAAAGCAATCCTAGCAGAGAGAACACCTAAAACAAAGGATTATAATACTAAAGTAAAAGAGTTGACTCAGTTTATAGACTATTATAGTGAGGAGGCAAAAAAAATTATTGATAACTGGGAAAAAAAGTAACTCTTTTTTTATTCACAATAGTTCTTTTATTTCAGAACTAAACATTTTTATTTTAACTAAAAGAATAATATGTTCTATTATATTGCAAGTAATAAACCAAAACTCGAAGTGAGTATTGTTAAAAATTGCTCTGAATCAGATTTAGAAAGATTGTTACTTTTTATTGATGCTCTATCAGAGACTCCAGATATGGAAATTGTCTTTAAAGTGCTTCCTTCCATAAAAAAACAATTTACAAAAACATTACTGTCATATAACTGGAATGCGGTTTATGCTTATAATATTGAAGAAAATATCCTCCAATGATAGAGTTTTTGACCACCTATAAAGTAGCAATTCTTTACGCAATTGCTGTTGTAGTTGTTGTATTACTTTTACGGTTTTTAACCAAATTATTTCACAATTGGTTAGAAAAACGTTTCCGAAAAAAACACCACGGAGAAGAACCCACTACAATACACTTAATTCAAAAAATCCTGAATGCGCTTTGGATAGTTTTAGGTATAATGGCACTGGCTTTTATATTTATAGATGAAGAACAACACAAAATTGCTAGAAAAAACTTTATTCTAGTTTTGTATCTAGGTATTGTCGCTGTTATCACTTTGGTGGCAGCATCGGTGGTGCAAACTTGGTTTTTAAGAAAAATTAAGGAGAAAACAGTTGCTAACCAAGATACGACTAGTTATAAATTTTTACAATACATAGCCGTATTTGGGGTATATTTTATTGGGGGTTTATTAATTCTAATTGCGTTTGAGTCTATGCGCAGCTTTGCCGCTACCGCATTAGGTGGTGCTGGAGTGCTTGCTGTAGTTGCGGGAGTTGCTTCGCAAGAAGCTTTGTCAAATCTCGTCGGAGGATTGTTTATCATTTCGTTCAAACCATTTAAAATAGGCGATATCATTAAACTTGATGAAACGATGGTAGGAACGGTAACCGATATTACCTTGCGCCACACCATTATCAGAAATTACGAAAACAAGATGATTGTCATCCCCAATTCGGTAATCAATAAAGAGAAACTGATTAATTATGATTTAGGCGACCGTATGTGCTGCCAGTGGATAGAAATTGGAATCTCCTACGATAGCGATATCGATTTGGCAAAGCACATTATGCGAGAGGAATGTGAAGATCACACTAATTTAATAGATAACCGAAGCGAACTAGACAAATACAATAATGAAAAAAAAGTAGCTGTGCGAGTTATATCACTTGGTGATTCGGCTGTTACATTACATGCCTGGGCCTGGGCAAGTAATTTTACCGATGCTTTTCAAATGAAGTGTGACTTGTACGAAAGCATTAAAAAACGATTTGATAGAGAAGGGATTTCCATTCCATTTCCGCACAGGACGATGGTTTTTAAAGAAAACCAATTAAACGAACTTAAAGACCAACTTCAACAATCCAAAAAAGAAGATTAAACCATTAAAGTTAACATTGAAATTACAAAAATATAGCAGACATACTTAGCGTTAAGCTAACTACAGCTGTATATATTTCAAGAAACCTTATCAGACTAAAATAGAAATTTTTAAAAACACTAAATGAACAAACCAACACTACTTATCGTAGCTTTTTTGATCACTGCTTTTGCACCTGTTTTTAGCCAAGATAGAGAAGGCACACAACAGCAGTCTACAGATTCGCTTCAACAAAAAGCAACGCAGGGAATTAAAGAAAAGTTTCCGCGTACCCGAATACTAAATTTTGAATACGGCCAGAGTCTAAGCCGTGATTTTACATCAGAGCTTTTTGAAGAAGGTTTTCAAGACGGAGAAATAAAAACACAGCGCAACTTTAATGCTTCGGCAAACATTCCTATCTATAAAACTAGAAAATGGGGAGTAATGGGTTCGTTAAACTATCAATTTAGTGAATTTGAGTTTGATGATATTGAAACGACAGGTATTAGTGTATTTGAACAAAATGGGATTGTTAATTTTCATAATTTTTCCGTCGCAGTTAGTTCCACTTATTTTTCAACCCTCTTTAAAAAACCGGTTATTTACAATGCTTCCTTAATCGTGGATGGTAATGACGAAGGTGTAGAACGATTAAAAGGATTGGCAGGTCTTTCTTTTATTTTAAAAAGAACAGAGCGTACCACGATAACTTTGGGGGCTATTGTTTTTATAGATCCGACGTCACAAATTCCATTTTTCCCAACATTTACGTACAACCACAGGTTTAAAAACTCTAAATGGGAAGTAGATTTTATACTTCCGCAGCGTTTGTTGTTAAGAAGACCAATAGGTGAAAATGGTCGGTTTTCTATAGGAAGTACCTTTGGATCTACTGGTTTTTATGTAAATGTGGATAGTCCAGGCTTTGCCGATGTATTTGAGTACAGTCAATTGGAAATAAAATCTGGTATAATCTACGAACACCGTTTCAGTAATTATTTGATAGGTACTTTTCAAGGAGGGTTACAAAACTTTATTAGTAACCGTTTAACTGAAAAGGGCGAGCCAACAAGCGATTTTATCTATAAAAATGAACAAGAAGCAACAGGGTGTTTTCAAGTAGGATTTTCTATTGACCCTTTTGCTGGTAAAAAGAAATAAATTGTACCTTTTTATTACTTTATTAACTACTATGTTTAAAGGGGTGTTTTAATTTTATTAATCTAATAATTAAATTTCTAAAATATAAACTATGTTAAAACTTGAAAAAATAGAAGGCACAGTTATTTTTGAATTCTCTATAGATGGAGATATTGATAAAGAAAGTGTTGAGGAGTTTTATAAGCTTTTAGAGTTAAAAGCAGAACAGCATCAAAAAATGAAATTGCTCGGTACTATTAATGAGTTTCCTGGGTTTAAAGATTTTAAAGCATTCAGTTCTACTTTAAAGATGAAAGTGAAAGCTGTTCGTAATATAGGGAAGTATGCAATCTTATCAGGTAAGGAATGGGTAGAGACTTTATTGCCGACAGGAAATTTTCTAACACCAGGAATACCGATGAAACAATTTGACCTTGATGAACGTAAAAAGGCCATTGCTTGGTTAGAAAAGGACGATGTAAAAACCTATAAAGAGGACGAGTATCTTTCAAAATTGGATATAAAAAATATTAAGGGGACTAATATCTATTCCTTCACGATAGATGGAAAAATAGATGAAGGCGGAATGACCGCACTATATAATATACTTAAAAATAAAAAGCATGAAGGTAAAATAAACCTTCTAGCAACCTATAAAGATTTTGATGGCTTTGATAGCTTTAAAGCCTTTACCGAAGGTTTAAAAGTAGATTTTGGTGCCTTAGGAAACGTAGAGAAATATGCCATTGTCACAGATAGAAAATGGGTGCATAAGCTTGCCGAAATAGAAAGTAAAATTCTTCCTGGGATTAGTATGAAAGGATTTGCTTTAGACGAAGCAGATAAAGCTTTAGAATGGTTGAAAAAGTAATTAAGGAGATGCTTTAGCTTAATAAAAAAAGCCTTTCAGAAATGAAAGGCTTTTTCTTAGTAGCGGGAACTGGACTCGAACCAGTGACCTTCGGGTTATGAGCTTAGAGGTAAGATGTGTAGATATTCCACAAAACATTATAAAATGTATGATTATCAATGATTTAATTTTTTTTGTTATTGAACAAAACTATTTATAATCAAATTATTCTGTACCTATTCTGTACCCCTTTTTATTTTTTAACTATCTTTATACACTACAAGTAAAGAGAATGTTATGGCTAGTATTAAGATTGTTCGTCGTAAAAATAAAGAAAGGAAAGATGGTACTGCTCCACTCGCTTTAAGAATTAGTGAAAATTATAAAACAAACTATAAATTTACTGGACACTATGTGCTTGAAAAGGATTGGGATAAAGTTGTGGGGAGAGTAAAAAGAACCCATTCTAACTTCAAAAAATTAAATAATTTTTTGATGAAAAAACTTACCGAGGCTAATGATATTTACTTTGACACCAAAGTTGAAAATATAACTCCAAAACAGGTAAAACAAAAGTTAAAAGGACCAGGCGGATCTAAATCTTTTTTTACAGTTGCGGCCGAACGCATACAAAGTAAATACGACCGCGGTACTTTTTCTGTCGCAAAACCAGAGTTATCCATACTTTACAATTTGGAAGAGTTCTTAAACCTTAAAATGTCCCTTTCCAAAAATGCAAACATAAAAGCGATTAAAGAACGAAGAAAAGAGCGAATAAGTAAAGCGAGAAAAGCTGAATATTCATTTGAAGATGGCATTGATCATTTCAAAAAAAACAAGAAATTAAAATTCCGAGATATTAACGAAGCTTTTTTGGGGAGGTTTAAAACTTTTTGTTCAGTTTATTTGAATCAAAAAACCCGAACAATCACCAACCAACTTATATTTATTAGAACTCTTTTTAATATCGCGATTAAAGATGGAATTGTATCATCCAAATTTTATCCTTTTGCAGGTAAAAAAGAGAAAATACACATAGGTTCTGGAAACAAAATAGGTTTGACCATTCAAGAAGTCGAAAAAATTGAAGCTCTGAAACTTAAAAAAAATACTTCTATTTGGAACACGCATAATGTTTGGTTAATTTCTTTTTACTTTGCCGGAATACGTATTTCTGATGTAGTCAAATTAAGATGGACAGATTTTAAAGACAACCGGCTTTATTATATAATGAATAAAAATGAAAAGCCGCTCAGTCTTAAAGTTCCTGAAAAGGCTGCTGCTATTCTAAAATTTTACAAAAACAACCAGTCAGAAAATAATGGCTATGTGTTTCCATTCTTGAAGGAGGTGAATTCTAAAGATAAAGAGGATGTTTTTGTTAAGACCAGAAATGCTACTAGGCTATTTAATAAGTATCTTAAAAAAATAGCCAAGCAATGTGATATTGATAAAAATTTATCAAATCACATTGCTCGCCACAGTTTCGGGAATATTGCCGGAGATAGAATTCATCCTTTGATGCTACAAAAACTCTATCGTCATAGTGATTTAAAAACCACGTTGAATTATCAGGCAAACTTCATCAATAGGGATGCAGACGATGCGCTAGATAGTGTTGTGAATTTTAAAAGTTAACCTTCTTTTCAGATTCCAGAATAATTTCTAATCAGCTTTAGCGAAGAACGTTGAATATTAATGCAAATACTACGGTAAAAGAAGCAATTGACTGTGGACATCCGTGTTGGATACCAATGATGGTATATATTCCTAATTAATTTATTGAACTTTTGACTAATAAAATGTTATTTTTATTTAAAAGATAAAATATGAATATTAAGTACGCATCTCTCAATCATATAAACCATAGCAATTCTTCAATTAAAAAAGTGAAAATTGATCATAGTGAGTCGCTTAAAGAATATACTGATAAATTATTTACAGAAATTACAGAAAGCCCTAAAAGAAGACAATATTTATTTACTAGCTCGAAATCTGAAATAAGAAACGTTTTAGAAGATATTATTTCTAATAATGATCGTGACAATTCTATAATGCTGGCTGCTAAACGGTTAATGAATAAAGAAAAAGAGGCTCAAGAGCATTTAAAAAATAAAAAGCTCAAAGTAGAAATACTCAAAGGAAGTTTATTTCAGGCGTATATTGAGATTGATGGTAATGAAAGTATAATTATCTGTAAAGCAGATCATACAGAATTTTTAGACGAAAACTCTCTAACTGTTCGAAGTGGTTTACCATGGAATAAGAAAATTTTCAAAGCGGCGCTTATTCGACTTGACCATGGACAGATTGATGAAGAAGTAGATGTACTTGATGCCAATCTATCAAAATATTGGTGGAGAGAATTTTTAGAACTTGAGGCAAAGCATACAGATGCTCATAACACGGAAAAATCAATGGAACATTTTGACAATCGTGTTTTCAATAATATTAGAAAAAAACATCCCGCAGATTATCAGATTTTGAGAAATAGTTTTGTTGGATATTTCCGAAACAATAAAATTTTTGAAGTTGAAGACTTTATTAAATCTCTTTTTTCAAATTATGAACCAGAAGACAATAGTCTTAAAATAGAAACTTTAGTTGCTAAAATAAGATCATTGCCTAATAAGCTGGATTTTGATCAAACATTTAATATTTCTAAAAGACATATAAAAAAAAGGATGAGGGAAAAAGTAAAGGTGTCGGAATCAATTGACCTCCTTTTAAAAACTGAAATTCCTAATTTCAGAAAAACATTAAGGTCAGGAAAGACGGAAAGCGGCCAAATGTATTTACAGATTTTAACCGATAGCGAAAAAGTTTATAGAGAGTTTCTTCGAAAAGATAATGAATAATTTAAACAAAATATTAGAGTCCGTCGTAAAGCTTGAAGGTTCCAAATGTATAGTTGTTGATGATTTTAATAAGGCTACATTTTCTTTAAATATTGTAAATAAATCCCCCATTAGTGATTTTAATAAATTAGAAGAATTTCTAAATTCTTATAAAGATGATTGGACTTTTTTTCTTTTATTAAATGGTGAAACAATCTCAAGTTGTAACTCAAAATTTACTACTGACTTTATAAAAGAATTTAATCAAATTCAGCTTCTTGAGGACGATTTGTTGGGATTGAAATTAGAAATATATAAAAGTAGTAACACAGCAACTGTAAATGTCTATAATAATGATTCCTTTGAAAATTGGCTTAACTCTCGGACTACAATAGAATTATTAAATACTTTATCAAATCGCATTATAGATTTTGGATTTATTAATTTCAACTATATTGACAAATCATCTGCACATATTTTTTCTAAAAGAATTAGAGTTAATGACTCCAATGCAGTGACCGATTTACCTAAGACTCATTTGGAACATTTTAATTTCAATCAGAACACAAAATATCCTTTTATTGGAACAGATTTCAAAATTCTAAATGCTTCAAATTATGGTGAAATTCTTATTATCCATTTAAGAAAACTACAAAACTTATTTTCATTCACCGCTCTTTTTGACACCTCTTATCTTGACAAAAACATCTTAAATTTTCAATTGAAAGGATATAAGTTTTTAAAAAGTCAAATAGACGTTTCTAATTTAAATAAAGATTACGACACTTATGCAGATATTACTGCGTGGGTCTATAGTGAAAATGCAAATATCGCAGATAAACTGGGTATTACCAGAAATATATTGTCCCTAGAAATTGACAACGAAAACTTAGTTATTTCAGACAAAGTTTTTCAATCTATTCTTTCTGCGCATAAAATATACCTAAAGGAAAATGTCGCTAAATATCTTGAAGTTAGAGCAAAGGTAAATAATGACCTAACAGATATACTTCAAGAAATTAGGAGTAGTCTTCAAGAGTTAAGTCAAAACTATCAAAAAAGTAATTTTCTATACCTGTCATTTTTCATATCTGTTTTTGTTCTTAGAACTTTGATGAAAAGCGAATTTGAAAATATTTTTACAACTGATGCTACTATAATATTCTTTGCTTTATTAGGTATATCATTTATCTATTTAGCATATACAGTATGGGTGGTGGTTTCTTTAAAAAATAGAGTAGAAAAAAGATACGAAAATGTAAAAGCAAAAAATTTGGATGTTTTGAATAAAAATGATATTGAAAGAATTTTAAACAATGATTCTGAATTCGATGATGAAATTGCTAATTTTAATTTGAAAGTCAAAATTTACATTATACTTTGGGTTCTGACTATGGGAACCCTGGCCATAGCCGTATCTTATTTATCAGAAGTATATTAATTGTATTCACATTTTTACTACTTAATTATTTTCAATACTCCCTCATTACTTTCTTTAAAAGCATTACTTTTTTGTAATGCAGCTTCCACCTCTTGCATTTCTGCAGCATCAAGGGTGTGGCTAAAGGCCTGGGCACGATCAAGCATTCGTATATATACTTTTGGGTCGTTATTCCTGGTCAGCCTACGTAGTGCACCCAAATAATCTTCTCTATAGACGGTGGGTATAATTATTTTTGTGTGACCAGCACTGGATAGTTCTGCATTCATCATCACTCGTGCCATACGGCCATTCCCGTCCAAGAAGGGGTGTGCCTCACTTACCACAAACATTATATAAGCCGCTTTTGCAAAAGGATGCACAAGTGCCTTGTAAAAATCAAAACTTTGCAGTAGCGTTCCTCGTACCAGTTCCATTGCCACGAAAGAGGTATTACCAGCTTGATTGTTTTTGTTTTTAAATTTACCCGGATTTTTATCTGTTCTCGCACTCAATAATATCTCGTGACGATACTGTAAGATGTCGAGCAGGTTCTCGCCCGAATATGGAACTATTTTCATTTCCTGTCTATTGGAAACCAACTGATAGGTGCCCAAAACATCGTGGGAATCTTCATTGCGGGCTGGCAGTGGTTGCTGAGTAGCAATGATTTGTTTTGCAGTGTCAATTTCAAATACAGTTCCCTCTATGTAATTGGAAAAATAACTTTCGTAAAAAGCAAAATTGCGATATGCTTGGGTCGTGGTATTTTGTTCTTCCCTGTTCTTAAACTCCTGTTGCCTCAGTTCCCTAAAAAGGAGTTCAAACAATTTTACTCGTGCAGGGTCATAAGGCAATCCTACTGCTCTGGCAGCAGCTACAGGCGATTTAAGTTCCTTTGCTGACCTTGTGGCTAATAGTGCACTAATAATCTTATTGAGTCTTTCAAACTCTTTGTGCATCCCCAGCTCTTCAGCTATTTCACGCGCACGGTCACGCACGGCGTTTAGTTCATCCTCGCCATTGACACGGATAATCTGTTCAAGTTTTTCTTCTATTTGCGGGTAAGCAAGTGTTTTGGAATCGGCACCTGTTTGTCGGGAAACCTGCAGGTTTTCAAGCAATGCCCGTTCCTGTTGTGACACCATTAAATCACCCGAAAATGAAGTATCGCCCTCAATAGCTCCTGCTCCTTTCATAAAGCGAATTGTAATGCCAGGAAGTTTTATTTTTTTGGTGTATTTGTAGGTTACAAAAACTTGACCGCTTGCTGTGGGAGCAAATTCAAATGCAGAGCGATGACTTAGTACGGCTCCTGAATATAGGTTGCCGAGAATGGGAAATATATTCCGTTGGATGATGTCTTCTGGGGTGTCTTCAAAATTTGACGTATAGATTCTTGAAGCGATTTTACGCACATTACCGTCATCCTCCCACTTCGATATTCTGCGGGAGGTTACAGAATCTGGCGAACCATAAATAATTTCTTGTAGATGTATTGGGCTATTATTTTCCATCATAAATTAATTTAATTACAAAAATGCAAAATATTTTCCAATATAAAGTGTTTAATGCAAAATATTTTCCATTATAGGTAGATTAATACTTTCCGTTAAAAGTCTTAAACTGATAATCTTGTCAAATATTTTCCAGTATAAGGGCTTTAAAGCAAAATATTTTCCATTGAGCAGGAATTCTAATGGAATACTGATATTTTTGTATAAAAATAGCTGTGTATGAAAATTTCCCAATCCTTACCCCCTCCTGACAACTGGAAAGACTTTGAAAGACTCTGTAAAAAACTTTGGGGCGAAATATGGGATTGTCCGGAAATCACAATGAATGGCCGCAATGGACAAAATCAATCTGGCATTGATATTTCTGGTATACCTAAAGGGGAAGATTCATACTAAGACACTCAATACAAAAGAAAAGACTGCAATTCACAAAAGCAACTGACCAAAAAAGAAATCCTTGAAGAAATTGAGAAAACCAAAACCTTCAAGCCTGCCTTAATGAAAATGTACTTTACTACAACTGCGGTCAAGGATGCAAAGATTGAAACCTTTGTAAGAAAGAAAAATCTTTAACTATTACCCCTGGTTTCGCAAATACAAAAAGTGTTTTGACAATAGGTGCTTCAGAAACAATTTCATTATCAATAAAATTATCAAGACCTATTTCTGCATAATTTACAATTATATCAAGTAAAGGCTTCAAAAGTTCATCTTCTACAGCTTTCGAAAGCGATTTTTCTTCTTTTCCCATTTTCTTTTTCATAGGATACATTGTTAGCACACGTATTTATCCACGTTGCATTTCAATCAGTTGTTTAATTTCGTCAGCACCATTTAAGTTTGGCTTTAAATTTTTCGCATTGTCGATGTCCTTAATCATCTCGCCAAAAACATAACCTGGATTTGGTTGTTTTTTAATTAATGTAATTGCCTCGATATAAGTTTCCATCGCTTCACTTTCTTTATCTGTCATAAGTTGAGCTAAACCTTTATTGGCAAGTACCCAGCCTAACTCATATTCTGAATTTGCTTTATCGCAAAATTCAATGCATTTTTCATAATTGCCATTCTCAAAATTCGTCCATCCCAAACCGCCATAAAGTTCGGCTTTTTGTTGACTGTCAGACTTTACAATTGGCACTCGTTTTTCTGTTATAGCAACAACCTCGATACTTATGTTTACTCCATTATTTGTACTCGGATTTTTTAAACCTAAATAAACGGTTCCTGTTCTGATGTCGTCGATTTCCACTACAGCTTGTTTTGTGCTTTGAGCAGAACCTTCCATATTGTAGGAATAACTTCCTCCATACAAGTCTTTTTTAGATAAAAATTTATCGATGTTCGGTCGGTCACATAAATAAATGTTGGCAGAAGCCACACCATCCGGCACTTTTATAGCGGATAAAGTACTCGATGTTATTCCGCTTGGGTCAGACATCATACCGGTTAATTGTATAGCTAAATTCAGATTTTGTGTTCCGCTTTTACCTTTTTTAGTTGAAAAACTGTAATACCATTTGACTGTATTTGGTGGTAAATCTACTTGCAAATAGGTTCTCGATTGTCCGCCAAAAGTTGCATTCAGACCTCCATTCAAATAAATACTTCTACTTTCGATGAGTTGTTTGGTTTCTGTTTTAATTTCGTAGTCTTGAGAGTAACCAACTTGAATTAAAAACAGAAAGATAAATGTTATGATGTAGTTTTTTTTCATACTTGTGCTAACTTGTTTATATGAACACTTCTTTCTTTTTAATCTATCCATTTGGCCCGTTAAGAGCTATTTTTTCACATTTAGTACGTTCATATTTCTAATAATATAACATTACAAATAATATTATCAATATAATAATAAATATAAAAAAGCCAACCTTTACCCACATAGGATCATCCATATCATCGTTCCATTCCTCAGCAGCGTCCTTAGGAAAGAAAACATCGAAAAGGCTATCTATTAAATTTTTTATATGTTTCAAGGCTTAAAAGAAATCTAACATGCAAATAATATAGAAGCGCTTAGGGAAAAGGGATTGTACTTCTGTCTTTATAAAAATAGAAAAGAATATTTAAAATGTGTAGTTTTAAGTTCTGTTTATTAAAAAAATATGACCTATACCTTAGAGCAATATAATAACTTGGAAAGCGACGAGCAGCATAATTTGGTGTTTACAAAAGGTTATTTCGTTGATTACTATATAAAAGAGGAAAAGCGCTATTCCATGTATTCACTGTTCAAGTTTTTTGTAGAGGTAGAATATAGTGTTACTCAAAATAAAATTGTCAACCTTGTGGCTTTTCAAGAAGGTAAACTATTAGAAAGGTATTATATAGTAACTGATTTAAAATATTGATTGATTTTACAAATCAATTTTGTGCTTATTTAAGTCAAAATTAAATAGTTCTTTTGGATGAATATTTAACGCTTGTGAAAATTTTAAAAGCGTACTAATCGTTAGATTTATCTTTCCTTTTTCATATCTACTTATTTCAGAAACTTCAATTCCTGTAAAAAAACTGATATCTTCTTGAGTTTGCTTATTTCTTTTTCTATGTTCAATAATTTTTCCCCCAATTTCCTTTAATACTTCACTCTTGATATCCATTGCTACACAGTTTTGAAACAATTTCATAGAATTTGTCTAATATTATATTGGGATATATCCCAATATTTAAATAATATCACTATATTTGTCTCAATAACATATATTTGTGATTCTTCTATAAGCAAAAATTTTAGAAGCAATTGCTTTGAACCTCGACTTGAAAACTGGTAATTTTTAGCACGCGAGAGGATAAGTAAGTTTGCTCACGACCCGGGCGTGGGCTCTCTTATCTGTGTGCAAGGTAACCAGTACCCCAAGTCAGATAAGTTGAGACCTGCGCCTTTTTGTATTTGGCTCGGCACAAAATTTTCTTTCAATTTTCTTCAAAGCACCTTCTTTTCTATGCTATTTAGTGTTGCAACTAACCAATTAAACCTGCCTATGATAAAAGCTTATAATTAATACCATTAAAAAAGGCCTCCACACCCTGTTGCGCATAGTGTAAAAGGCCCTAATTAAATTATTGTCTAATCCAATCAATACAAAAGTATGAAAAATAACTACAAGCCAACCCTTGTGGTAAGGGTCTCTTTGTCCATAATTGTTTTTTTTACGGTCACCATTTACCCTATAGCTCAAGTAACCAATAAACTTGTTTCAGGAACGGTCACAGATATAGAGAACAACCCATTACCAGGCGTCAATGTCCTTATAAAAAATAAAAACAGGGGCACCACCACCCAGGTAGATGGAAGCTGGGAATTATTGGCAACTTCTCAAGACACCTTGGTGTTTTCTTTTTTAGGCTTTAAGCCTGTCAATAAGCTAGTTGGTAATAAAACAATCATCAACGTTCAATTATATGAAGATGCCACAGCTCTCGATCAAGTTGTGCTCAATGCTGGGTATTATACTGTTACCAATGCTGAAAAAACAGGGAGCATTACCAAGCTAACCTCTTCCAATATAGAAGACCAAGTGGTTGACAACCCGTTAGGGGCTATGCAGGGAAGGATGGCCGGTGTCAACATCGTAGAAAACTCTGGTGTGCCCGGTAGTGGTTTTTCGGTACGAATACGGGGCCAAAACAGTATTTTTGCCGGTAACGAACCGCTGTATATCATTGATGGGGTTCCCTACGGCTCCAATACGCTAAGCAATATAAATGTATCTGTTGAAATTTTCCCTAGGGGCGATGTCAGTCCATTAAATGCTATAAACCCTGCAAACATTCAAAGCATCGAAGTGCTCAAAGATGCAGACGCCACAGCGATATATGGTTCCCGCGGGGCAAACGGTGTAGTGTTGATCACTACCAAAAAGGGGGTAGAGGGCAAGGTAAAATTCACGATCAATAGCAGTACGGGCATCGCCCACATTACCCGCAAGGCAAAACTGCTCAACACCCCAGAGTACTTACAAATGCGCAGGGAAGCCTTCAGCAATGATGGCATCATGGAGTATCCCGAAACAGCATACGATGTAAATGGCACTTGGAGCCAAACCCGATACACAGATTGGCAAGAGCAACTTATAGGCGGTACGGCACACAGCCAAAACATCCATGCCAGTATGGCCGGGGGCAGTGAACAGACACATTTTTTGGTATCCGGTAACTACCAAAAGGAGACCACTGTTTTTCCGGGCAATTTTAACTACAGCCGTTTAAACGTTAATTCAAACATTACCCACGTCAGTAAAGACAACCGCTTCCGGTTACAGTTCAATGCGGGATATACAGTTCAGGACAACAAGCTCCCCAAGAAAGACCTGACCTTCGATGCCATATACCTTCCCCCCAATGCACCCGCACTCTATAACGAGAATGGTGAGCTTAATTGGGAAAACAGCACATGGACAAACCCCTTGGCAGCCTTACAGGCAGTCTACAACAATAATACAAACACCTTGTTGTCAACTGCGGTACTTACCTATGCGCCCATATCCAATCTAGAGGCCAAATTAAATTTAGGGTACAATGTCACAACCATAGAAGAGGGGTATAGTAACCCCCATACAATTTACGACCCCGCTTTTGGGTTGGACAGTAGCGTCTCACAACTTTTTCAAAATACTGGTAAGAACGACTATTTTAGTGTAGAGCCACAACTGGAGTGGAAAAAGAAATTTAAAAATGGAGAACTCAAGATACTTTTCGGGGCCACACATCAAAAAAGCACAAATGGGCAGCAAGCGTTTATAGGGATAGGGTTCCCAAATAACCAGTTTATCAATAACCTCAGTTCGGCAACAACACTGTTGGGATTGAATGAGAATGAACAGGTCTATAGCTATCAATCATTTTTTTCAAGGATCAACTATAGCCTAAAGAATAAAATTTACTTTAACCTAACGGCCAGGCGGGACGGTTCCAGCCGTTTTGGCCCCGGGAACAAATATGGCAATTTTGGTGCCATGGGGGCGGCATGGTTATTTTCAAAAGACCTTGATTGGCCTTGGCTCAATATGGGTAAGGTTAGGGGCAGTTACGGTATTACGGGCAACGATCAAATTGGGGATTATCAATACCTACAGTCCTATATAATTGGTGACAACACCTATAATGGCAATATTGCCCTAGAACCTGCCAGGTTGTTCAACCCCAACTTTAAATGGGAAGAAAACAGAAAAGCAGAAATTGCCATTGAATTAGAGCTGTTCAAGAACAGTCTCTTGTTGGCTGCCAATTATTACCGTAACCGCTCTGGCAATCAACTTATCAATTATACCCTGCCCACTACGACAGGTTTTTCCTCAATCTTGTCCAACCTGGATGCCGTCGTACAGAACACAGGTTGGGAGGTTGAAACAACCAAGATCATTGTACAAAATGAAAACTTCTTTTGGAACACTTCGATAAACCTTACCATCCCTAAAAACAAATTGGTCAAATTCCCCAACCTCGAAAGCTCTACGTATGCCAACCGGTTTGTCATTGGTCAGCCCTTATCGATAGCAAAGCTCTATAACCTAAAAGGGGTCAACCCCCAAACTGGATTGTTTGAATTTGAAGACTACAACGGTGACGGTCAGATCACCCCTATTGAGGACCGTCAATATATCGCTGACCTGACCCCTAAGCTGTATGGCGGGCTTTCCAATAGCATACAATATAAAAATTGGGGCCTTGACCTTCTCTTTCAATTCGTTAAGAAAGAAGGGTACAATCAATTCAATACCAATATCGCCCCCGGTACCATGTTCAATCAACCCATAGGGGTGTTGAACCATTGGCAACAAACAGGAGATACTGGCGATATACAACAATTTACAACTGGCGCAAATAGTGGGGCACTTTTGGCTTATTCGCAATTTAGCCAAAGCAGTGGCGCAGTATCCGACGCTTCCTTTATCCGACTAAAATCCTTGCACCTCTCATATAAAGTGCCAATAAGCAAAAGCCATGTCAATTCTTGCATGGTTTCCCTAAAGGGACAGAACCTGCTCACTCTTACTAACTATAAGGGCGCAGACCCAGAACAAACAAGAGGGTACATACCCTCTTTAAGGAGGATTGTCTTGGGCATACAACTTCAACTTTAAAAAACAGGTATTATGAAAGCACATAATTTAATAACATCAAAAAGAAAACGCATATATATCCTTGGTATCTGTATGGCAGGTATTTTTCTAGTGGGCTGTGAAGATTTTCTCGAAGCCGAAACCCCGCTCAATGAAATAGCCAACCAAGAGGTTTTCAACAATGAAAATACCGCCACAGCTGCACTGACCACCCTTTACGGAAAGTTAAGGGACCAAGCGCTGCTTACGGGAAACCTCTCTGGAACAACGTTCACAATGGGGCTTTATGCAGATGAACTCGATTATTACAGTACCCCTGGCAACCCGTTGGAGTCTTTCTACCTGCATCAGGTATTGCCCTCAAATACTACTGTACAATCAATTTGGGGGGAGTCTTTTGCAATAATCCATCAAGGCAATGAAGTTTTACAGGGATTACGGTCTTCCAGCTCCCTTGATGATAGCATTAAAAACCAGCTTACTGGCGAGGCCCTGTTTGTTAGGGCACTCTTGCATTTTTATTTGGTAAACATCTATGGCGACATCCCTTATATTACCAGTATAGATTATGTTATAAACAGTCAGGTTGAGAGGTTGCCAGTCACTAAGGTGTACAATAACATTATACAGGACCTGCTTGAGGCCAAGGGCTTACTGAGTGCCGACTATATCAGTGCAGAACGTGTGCGTGCCAATATATCGGTAGTTTCTGCACTGTTGGCAAGGGTATATCTGTACCAAGGACAATGGCAAAAGGCAGAGACGCAGAGCAGCCTTGTCATTGATAATACGGGCTTATTTGATCTGGAACCGGATGTGGACAAGGTTTTTCTCAAAGGCAGTCGATCGACCATATGGCAATTTAAACCAAAGAGTGAGGGTGATAATACCATTGAGGCCTCCAATTTTATATTCAGCTCGGGACCACCTCCATTAATAGCGTTAAATCCAGTTCTTTTTGAGGCCATGGAAGAAGAGGATGTTAGAAAAACAAGTTGGATAGGTACGGTCACCAATGGTACTGCTTCATGGTACTACCCATTTAAGTACAAACAAAACAACAATACAGGTGCCAGCTTGGAATATTCCATAGTGTTCCGTTTGGCAGAACAATATTTAATACGTGCGGAGGCCCGTGCCATGCAAGCTAACATAACAGGCGCACAGCAAGATTTAAGTACGGTACGTAATCGGGCAGGCCTTGGGGATGCCGAAGCGTCTACAACGGAAGAGCTATTGGACTTAATTTTAAAAGAGAGAAGGTTTGAACTGTTTACCGAGTACGGGCACCGTTGGTTTGATCTTCGAAGGTTTGGTATGGCAGGGGCAGTCCTCTCACCCATTAAGCCAGGCTGGCGCCCTACCGATATTCTCTTTCCCATACCAGAGTCAGAACTATTGATAAACCCAAACCTAAACCCGCAAAACCCGGGCTATTAATTAAATGAAAAAAATGAAGTACACCATAATTTTTGTAATCGTATTTTTTTGTGGAAAAATATTCTCACAAAACTCAAAAAGCCCAGATGATTTTGGTGTTTGGGAATCTATATATAATGGGGACATTTCCAATGACGGGAAGTGGATGTTCTATGAATCTCGAAACCAGACGCAATTCGATACACTGACAGTAAAAGCTGTTTTGGAGAAAAAACAGTATAAAATCCCGAAAGGCAGGTGGGGTGATTTCACAAAAGACAGTCGTTTTTTCACTGTATTCACAGAAAACAGTTCCCTACAGATCATAGATTTAAAAAAAGATTCAACCTCATATGTAAACAACTGTGCGTCACGGAGTTTCTCTTTCGATGAAAGCTATTTAATTACAACGATTTCCAAAGGGAAAACCCCTATTATGTTGGTCAAAAACCTCTTGGGAGATACGGAAGCTTCAATCCCGTATGTCACTAATTTTTTAATCAATCCCTCTAAAAATGAAGTGGCTCTGGTCTGTGAAAATGAAAAGGTGTTTTCGGTAAGGGTTATAAACTTAGAATCCAATACTATAACACCTGTTATGGAAAGCATTGGCAAACATTATAAAAACTTAGCGTGGAGTGCCAATGGAAGGTATCTCTCCTTTCTAGAAACCTCTAGCAAGGATACTGAAAATACAGCCCGGGCTTACCGTTGTCAAGGTAAGAAATGTCAGCAGCTTGATCTGACCAGCCATCCAGGTTCAACAGGCCCCTTGTTAGTGGAAAACAATTTTTTAGAGCTGTCCAATAAGGGCGATTTGGTGTTTTTTAAGGCTAGGCCAAAACAGGATAGTGGAAGTGGAACAGAGCCAGAGGGAGTGCAAATTTGGGATACGGCAGATAAATGGATCTACCCAATGAAGAAAGTAAATAATTTACTGAGTCCGCAACCAACAATATGGTCTTGGAGTGTAAATGAAAAAATAATAAAACCGGTAACCGACACAACTTTGACAGAAGAAATCAAAGTAAACAATGACCTTATATTAAAATATGACAAACTTGCCTACGAGCCGCAATACAAATACATTGCAGATGTAGATATGTACCTTCATAATCTGAAAACGGGAAAAAGCACTTTGTTGTTGGAAAAAATAAAACCAAACGAGGTTTTTATTTCCCCAACAGGGGAGGCAATCGTTTTTTTCAAAAATGAAAACTGGTGGGTTTATGATCTGTCCAGTCAAAAATTCAAAAACCTGACGAAAGATCTGCCAGGCTCTTTTATGGACAAAAACAATGACCGTGAAGATAAGCGAATACCTTTTTCCAAGCGCATAAAATGGGTAAAGGGAAAAGAAGCGATTTTGGTGTGCGATAAGTATGATGTCTGGAAGTTAGGCCTCCATGGCAAGGACAAGCAACGGCTTACTGATGGCAGAGAGCAAAAAAGAAAATATCGCCTGTTCATAGACTACTTAAATCCCAAAGGCATCAATCAAAATACAGTAAACTCAGAAAAGGGCTTTTTAGTTCACGGGGTCGACGAAAACAGGAACTCGGGTTACTTTTTATGGCAAGCCAATGATTCACTTACAGAAATTACTTTTGGGGCTTTTAAAGTGGATGGTATTAAGTGGGATACAAATATGCAATATTTTACCTATCGGGTCCAAGCATATGATATGCCGCCAAAAATAGTCTATTACAATAGAAATAAAGGTACCCATATACAGATGGCACAATCAAATAAGGGTAGGGGAATAGACCAATGGGGAAGACCTGAATTATTGGAGTTTACTACGAAGAAAGGAAAACCATCTAAGGCTTTTCTCATACACCCTGTTGATTACGACCCATCCAAAAAGTACCCAATGATTGTTAAGGTATATGAAAAACAGACTGAAAGGATGCATGACTTTTATCCAATTTCCTGGTATGGTTCAGATGGTTTTAACCCAACACACTATGCGTTGGATGGATATTTTGTATTACTGCCCGATATCAGTTTTGAAATTGGAAACCCTGGGCTTTCAGCATACCAATATACTAAGGAAAGCGTTGAATATGCCCTTGAAAAGGCGAGTATCGATAAAGATAAAATTGGGCTCTATGGTTTTTCATTTGGAGGGTACGAGAGTGCATTTATAGTGACCCGGACCAATAGATATGCTGCTGCAGTTGCAGGGGCTGCAGTAACCAATTTGATTACCTTTTACCATACAATTAACTGGCTTACGGGCCAGGAGGAAATGTTTCGGCTGGAAAATTACCAAATGAGAATGGGGGGGTCCTATTTCAATCGAAAAGAAAGGTATATAAACAATTCCCCCTTTCATAACATAGAAAATATTTCTACCCCCTTGCTTTTATGGTCTGGAGGTAATGACCTGCACATTAATTACCACGAAAGCATCCGTTTTTACCTGGCACTTAGAAGGCTTAATAAAAAAGGGAAACTATTGCTTTTTGAAAATGAGGGGCATAATATCCTAGACTTGGACAAAAGAAAATATTTAACCACATCCATTAAAGATTGGTTCGATCTATATTGTAAGTAATGGATAAAATGGAATAATTAAAAAGTAAGGAGAGAGAAAATCTCTCCTTACCTTCAAATGTTACCATCTCATAAGAGGGTTTAAACATACAGAACCCGCTTTTGTTCGATAGACGGTCTTTGTGCCTATAGTACAAATCTCCGTTCCATCTACGGTACAGTCATGGATTGTTGTGTTACAGTCCCCTTTGGAAAAGATATACCCTGTTACCAGATCATTATCCGTTCCCGGTTTTTCAGTAGTGGCAAATGCAAAAACAATTGCCAGCAAGAATGCCATCAATGGCATGCCGAATTTTAAAACTTTTGTTTTCATAATATAAATTTTATGTGATTAACGACCTACTTTTTTATACAGGTGTTCGGTCTTATTCCTGATACTGCGCAGTATGTGTTTTGTTAGAACCGGTATTAAAATACTCCGGTTTTAACCTATATGTCCATAGGGTGTCATCTACAATTGCAATCAATGAGCTTTTATAAACTTTAAAATCTTGTATGGCTTTACCGGGTTGGTGGTAGAGGTAAAAACTAAAGGCATAGGTGTTTTCATTGATATTGTATACGTCGATTATCCCAGCAGTTTTTAAGATTTCCTCATCTTCATAGCGTCCTAATCGATCACTGTGTATATACAGGTAATCTCCGTAGGTAGAGCTTCCCTTGTTTATCACTATGGAATTCCCACCAAGTTTAAGTTCTTTTTTTCTGTTGTAATAAGTTATATCGACTATGGCCTTACTAACTGTATCTATAGTTTTTCCGGTAAAGTCAAAGTTCAAATACTTATCCGCTACTTCATAAGTGTTCCGGTATCGATATACATATATAAACTTCTTGTGCTTTTTATTCCATAACAAAAAACCATCAGCCCCAAATATCCCATCAACCTGCTTTGCTATGATATCATCATTCAAGATAGGTGTATTTGCATCGGTTGTTTTTAATAAGCCTAAAACAGTAGTGTAGGTGTTGCTACTGGTGGTGACAATCCCAATTCGGGCAGGATCCGCCACCGTAAACTGTGAGTAATAAACTTCATCATAAGAAACAGGGAAAGAGTTCCAACCTTTTATCTTACCTTTAAAAAGTACGGGGACTGTACCATCACCAACATAAAAATAGGGTGGTTCAACAAATATTCTAACCTTTCGGTAAGGCAATTCAGTATTGCTGATAGAAACGGGAAATTCATCAATGCTTTTTAAAGTAGTATCAATTGCTTTTATATAAAGGGGGGCTTTATAATTTCCCAAATAAATAGATATGGTATCTATCCCGGCTATATAGTAAGAGTTATATTCCAAACCATAGGTTCCGGTTTTTTCAATCGGGTGTGGCATATACCTTCTTTGGAAAGCATTGTTACGGTGCATTTTATTTTCCGATATACCAAAAAGAAGGCTTACTGTTCCCACTCCAAAGATGACCATTATACCGAGTATGAGTAACTTTTTAAAAACAATAGCTTTGCGCCCCAATAAAAGAACCCCTGCGGAAAGGATAATCAAAGTGACATTAAAGATAAAGTGTTGTTCCCAAGTCATTTTCTCCAACACGCCCCCACAAGAACATGGTATAAAATCAGCATAATTAAGAATAATATAAATATATGTGGTAAAGAGCACCATAAGAAAGAAGGAAGCGTAAAGCCCTGCTTTTCTGTAACGAGGCAGTATCAGCAGTATGGCAATGATTATTTCCAGTCCCGGTACCGACCAAGCAATAATACCAGCATATGCACTGAGCAATGGTGATTGTGCGAGTTGAAGGATGAAAGTTTCATAATCCAAAAGTTTGCTGGCGGCAGCATAAACAAATAATAAAACGAAAAGAAAACTAATAACTTTTACAGCTAGGTGGTATGGTACTTTCTTATGAATCATATCTTTTAATTGGATATGATAAAGTTCCACATTAAAATTTATGCATAAGGGATTTGTTCTTATCGGTAGGGGATTTACTTGGGGGACGACCCTGGACAATATTTTGTCTTACAAAGATTTTTTTCGAAGGGCACTCGGGGTATAGCCGTACCGTTTTTTAAATGACCTCGAAAAATGGGGGATACTTTTGAACCCAGTCATATGTGCAATGGTTTTTATATGCAAGTCACTGTATTGTACCAGCATTTTTGACTTTCTCAACCTTTCATTTTTTAAGAAGCGATATACGCTCGTACCGTAAAGTTCTTTGAAACCATATTTTAGCTTGAATTCATTGGTCCCTATTTGAAGTGCAAAGTCCTTTAGGGAGGGAAAATCCTTTTCGAGGTTGTTTATTATAATGTCATGGCCTTTTCTCAATTTTTTGATGTCCTCGAAGCTCAAACGGATTTTTGGTTTTTTAGAATGCGAGTTTTTGCTCGCTTTTCTCTTTTTTGACTTTGTTACACTTCGTTTTAAATCCTTTTCCAGTTTATCCCGATCATTGGAATGATGCACTACTGTAACGAGTGTTTTCTTTAGTTCAGAATTTTCACCTTTAAAAGTGGTAATATAACAAGCACTTGGGACCACAAGGTTGCTTTTGGTCTTAAACGTTAACTCCACTGAAGTCTCAAAAACTTCTTTTTGTTCAAGGACCTTCCAGATATTTTGCCACTTTACCTTAGAGCTTTCATTCAAAAAAGTAATAAATGGCTTTTCTATAATCTCTGAGTAGAGAGTGGACAAAATACTACAGGTTCTTTGGTTAGTGGCTTGTATATACCCTTTAGCATCAAGAATAAAACTCATTTGTACCATGTGCTTGATGGTTCCGTGGGCCTGTACATACCCTTGGTGCACCATGGCCTCTTGTATTTCTTCGGCCATCATGTTCAAAACGACCACCAATGCCTCCACATCGTCATCTTTGACAGACCGTTCCACCCGGTAGAAAAAGTTGCCGGCACTGATTTCCATCAACATTTTTTCGATATGTTTTAACCTTTCAGACATACTTCATCAATTAGAGGGCATAGTTATCAAATAGTCATATTTTGTTGACTAAAAAACGAGGGAGCTATAAAATTTAAATCAGTTGCTTTATATAATAGCGTTAAAAGCGATTTAAAAAACTTTTAGCCTCTTCAATTGATTGAAAGGAACGGTTTGGTATCGGTGGTTTATTGGTGCGGAGATAAAAACTGGACAAAACCTCTGAAACAGGTGATTCAATGATAAATGCCGCTGCTTTGATCAGAACCGAGCCCTCCACTGCCAAATAGCCCCGTGCTGATTTATTGATTTCCTTTACCCCACGGATATCACACAAAACCGGTAAACGTTCCCCTTGCTGCATTAAAAGGCGGTCCTTGACTATTTGTACGGCCGCATCAAAATCGATGCTCACGCCGCCGTGATATCTTATACTTAAGATGCCATCGCTTAGCTTATAGGTAGCATAATCATTTTCAAAAAAGTCCAACATGGTAAATAGAAAACTGGTATTCAATATAAATTTACGAAATTATCAACTTATGAAATAGTGATTTGCCCACAATCCCTATTAAATGTTGGGTTAAAATTGTCCATAAAGGATTAAAGGTTACCTGTTAGGGATTATGTGGAAGATCGTTTTTTATATTACAACAAATGCCCCTAAATTTTATGTCATCAAAAAGAAAAGTGATGGCAAAAATCAAGCACAACAATTTTTTGGACACGGTAAATGAGGTGTTTACCGATGCCATGCAGGAAGGTGTACTGCACCTGTATGCAGAAGGAACTGAGTTTTCAGGCAGGACAATAGAGGTCAAAAACAGAAAACTTTTCCACTTTGGGACAACGGGCTATTTAGGTCTGGAACAGGACCAGCGGTTAAAGGATGCAGCAATTAGTGCAATCAAAAAGTTTGGCACTCAATTTCCGCTTTCGAAGTCCTATATATCCAATCCACTCTACCGACAACTGGAAGAGAGGGTGACCGAAATGTATAATTGTCCGGTAATTATAACCAAAAACAGTACGTTGGGGCATTTAGGGGTCATCCCCAGTGCCGTAAAGGACCAAGATGCCATTATACTGGACCACCAAGTACATTGGAGCGTGCAGAGTGCGGCCAAGGTCTTGAAAAACAGAAGTGTCCCCATTGATATGATCCGGCACAACAACATGGACATGCTGGAAGATAAGATAAAATCGCTTTCCCGGACCAGGAAAAGAATCTGGTACATGGCCGATGGCATCTATTCCATGTATGGGGATTTTGCCCCAATACAAGATTTAAAGGCCTTAAGTTTAAAATATCCCCAATTACATCTGTACTATGATGATGTCCACGGAATGAGCTGGGTTGGTAAAAACGGTACGGGGTATGTACTAAGCGAACTGAAGGAGCTTTCGGATAATATTTTGTTATTTGGGACCTTGAGCAAAACATTTGGGGCAAGTGGGGCGGTACTGGCATGTTCCAACAAAAAAATGTACAATGAGATCAAGACCTTTGGTGGGCCTTTGACCTTCTCGGCGCAATTGGAGCCGGCCTCGGTTGCGGCAGCGACCGCTTCTGCGGAAATCCACCTTACCGATGAGATATACGAGCTCCAAAAAGAGCTGAGGGAACGTATCGGGTACTTCAACAAACTGTTGGAACAGACCGACCTACCGCTAGTGGACAAAAACACCTCGCCTGTTTTCTATATAGGGACCGGAATGCCCAAAACTGGGTATAATTTTGTAAACCGTTTAATGAAAGAGGGCTTTTATGTGAACTTGGGGATATTTCCAGCGGTACCGGTCAAAAACACGGGCGTGAGGATAACCATTTCCCGGCACAACCAAAAAGCGGAAATCAAGGGGTTGGTAGAGGCGATGAAATACCACTTCCCGAGAGCCTTGGAAGATACCCATACGAATATGCGCCGGGTCTATCAAGCCTTTAAGTTAAAGACCAAAGCAACGGGCAAGGATAAACTGAACCCGAAACTTACCCTGCAAATGGAAGACACCATTTCTAAAATCGGTAAACCTGTTTGGGACACGCTTATGGGAAAAGATGGGGTCTTTGATTGGGAAGGGCTCAAATTTTTAGAGCAGACCTTTTGCGGAAACAACAAAAAGGAGCACAATTGGGATTTTAGGTATATAATTATCTATGACCAAGAACAACAACCCATTCTGGCCACCTTTTTGACCTTGTCATATTGGAAAGATGATATGCTGGCCAGCACAAGTTTATCAAAAACAATAGAGGATGAAAGAAAGACCGACCCTTATTACCTTACCTCCAAGGTATTGAGTATGGGTTCGCTTTTTACTGAAGGGGGCCACCTGTTCCTTGATAAAAAGCATCCATTAAAGCAGGATGCGCTCAATGCACTCATTCAATCATTGGAACAGTTAGAACAACGCCATAAATCCAAAATGAGCGTACTCAGGGATTTCAAAGCTGATGCTTATTTTCACACCTATTTTCAAGGACAGGGATTTGTGCGGGTCAAAATGCCGGATTCCTGTGATATCGATTTAAGTGAATTTGAAGATATTGAAGGGTTTGTAGCCAAACTTTCCTCTAGGAACAGGCGGCATGTAAGGAAAGAAATACTCGCTATAGAACCATTGTTGAAAATCGAAACATTACAAACTTGTAGCCCGGATCAATTGGAACAGATACAAGAACTGTACAACAATGTTCACCAGAATAACTTGGGACTTAATATGTTTGCCTTTCCAAAAAAACTGTTTGATAATATGTCCGCTCACCCCAATTGGGAATTCATTACTATATGTGAGAAGGCACATCCGGAAAAAATCATAGGGGTGATGCTCTGTTACAACAATAAAGACCATACATATGTTCCGGCTTTTATAGGGATGGACTACCAGTATTTGGAAAAATTTTATACCTACAGGCAACTTTTATATCAGACCATTAAAAGAGCGTTTGACCTGAACATGAAAAAGATTGCCATGGGCATGACGGCCTCTTTTGAGAAAAGGAAATTGGGCGCTTCTGTGGAAGAAAAGTATGCATACATACAGACCTCCGATAATTATACCCTAGAGCTTATGGGGATATTGGAAACAAGTTAAAACCAATAAATGGAGAGGCATATGTATGAAATACCAAAACCTAATATCCGAATTTGAAACCAAATTGGAGACTTTAGAGTCCCGTGCCCAAGATATACTGTACAAAGCTGAGACGGGCATCACCCATACGGAAAAGTGCATAAAGACACTCCGCAAACGGGTCGTAGAAAAAGGGTTTCGTTCCTTGGCGGAGGAAATACGGTTCTTTAAACACATAAAACCGCAAATCTTGAGCAAATTAATATACTACGCCAAGCTTTTCAGTATTGAAAGCAAGCGGCCAAGGAGCAGTGCCAAATTCCAAAAAAAATACTTGAACGACCAGATAAACAAATTGCAGGTGTATTTCAATGACAACCTGGAATTCTACCATTATTACCGCAGGGGAGCATCTACCTTGGACGAACAGTATTTTGTCAGGGGGAAATCCGACCTGCGCTCATCAACTGAATCTTTTCACTTTTTTATCGACGAACAGTTCTCTACATGTCAGGACGGCACCGTAGCAACCATTATCGCATATGACATGCTGATCGTTTACCTGCAACAGGAAATAGAAAAGCTGGATACAAATGCCCACGAACCTAAACTATATTCAATGAAAAAACCATCAAACCTTTTTTGGACAGGAAGCAAAACAGAACTCATCGAGTTGATATACGCCCTGCAGAGCAGCGGCGCAATCAATAGCGGTACCGCTGATATCAAGGAGCTGGCCTCCCTGTTCGAACAGGTCTTTAATATAGACCTAGGGAATTACTATCATACTTTTATTGAAATACGGGCCAGGAAATGCAGCAAGACAAAATTTTTGGATGCATTGATCGAGGTATTGAGAAAACGGCTTGAAGAGTCAGATGAATAATCCCAAGTTCACCCCAACTTGGGGTTTTATGTATGATAGAGTAATTCGTGAAATTTATTTTCTTTTGATGCCTGAAAACCCTCGGGCTAGAGTGAATTGACATCAAAACCAATCAAAATTTATTTAAAAAAAAACACCCCACCTCTGGGTCAACTATTGACGAAACGTCAATAATCTTACTCAAATTTGTAGAACGAAAGTCAAATCAGGTCAGGGACTATCATTTAAAATCACAAACCCAGATAGTCCCTTTCCATTAAAACCGTTCTATTATGCCGACAAGTATTATTACCACAGACGACCTTCGGGAATTCAAAATGGAATTGCTCGATGACATCAAACAATTATTGACCAGACAAGCCAGCGGAAAGCTCAAAAAATACCTCAAATCTTCTGAGGTTATGGACTTATTGCAAGTCAGTCCAGGTACATTGCAGAATCTTCGTATCAATGGCACATTGCCTTATACCAAAGTAGGTGGCATTATTTACTATGATACAGAGGAAATTCAAAAAGTGATGGATGCCAACCGTGTGCACCACGGTCTAAATTCTTAAGCGATGAACTATATAAAGCTACTTAATGCGGCTTTTGAGAAGTTCTATTTTGATGACCGCCTTAATCCAACGCATATCAGTCTTTATATGGCGCTGTTCCAAGAATGGAACAGTTGCCGCTTTATGGATGAATTCTACGTGAACCGACGAGATTTAATGCGCTGTGCCAAGATAGGTTCAAAGTCCACATACCATAGATGTATTGTGGAACTGGATTCTTGGCAATACCTCTCTTATTTTCCTTCCAACAATCCATACAAAGGCAGTAAAATCAAGATGGCCATTATTGGGACAAGTGATGAACCAGTTGTGGGACAGTACAATCCCATATTAGAACAGCTTGCGGAACAGTACCATCCCAGAGGTGTACCGCTTGAGGGACACCACCATCCCAAAAATGGACAAGCATTGGTATCTAATACAAACAATATCAAACAAGAAAACTATATAAAACAGCCAAAGGGCTGGCAGGCCGTTTTTATTTTTTTTGAAGAAAAAGGTTTTGATGCCGATGAAGCAAAAAAATTCTATGAGCATTACCAAACCAGAAATTGGCAAACTGGCGATGGAAAAGAAATCAGGGATTGGCGAGCAGTAGCCATCAACTGGATGGACAGAACCGAAATATTCGACGAGGAAAACAAAGCAAACAAAAAACAAGCATCCCAAATCAAGGACAACTTGCGAACCACTAAAAACAAAGATTATGGACAACCCCTCTAAAATAACCGAAGGCGGCGTGGAATATTCGCTCGGAAAATTTGACGGCAAAAGCGTACTCTACGATTTTCCAAAAATCTTGATATACCTCAATGCCAAGGGCAAACTTTTGTTCGGCGAAAAGTTCAGGATTTATGATGAGGATAAGGATATTCTACTGAAGCTCTGTTCCTACTTCATCAAAGACAAAGATAACTGTGAAACCTACGGTATCGATATCGACAAAGGCATTCTACTTTCTGGACCCGTAGGATGTGGAAAAACCAGCTTAATGAAATTGTTGCGCCATTTGGTTCCGTTGCAACGTCCTTACGAAATGATTCCCTGCCGGAATGTAACCTTTAGTTTTAATCACTTAGGCTTTAAAACTGTTGAAGAATATGGCAACACCAAATTTTACTGTTTTGATGATTTAGGCGTGGAACCATCTGGCAGGTTTTACGGAAAGGATTTGAACGTAATGGGTGAAGTACTCTTATCTCGATACGAGCTGTATCTACAAACCAAACACAAAATTAAGACCCACGCCACAACCAATCTTAACGCAGAAGAACTGGAAGAACGCTATGGTAACCGCGTTCGTAGCCGAATGCGGGAACTGTTTAATTTGATTGCTTTTGATACTAAGGCTGGGGATAAGCGCAAATAACAGGCGAAAATTGTAAACGAGAATACCAGTATTCTTAGACAAAAAAGTAATTTCTAATAATTCTTTATTTTTTACGTTGGCTGTATAAGGAAATATATATGTGTTGTGATTGGCCGATAAAGCAACATTTTGTTTACCTTGCCAAATGTTAAAATTTAATGCTTAAGACTCTTCAAATAATAGCACTCTTACAGGGTCTTTTTGTACTTTCAGTTTTGTTTATCAACCGTAAAGACTACAAGAAGACTACTTTTTGGTTGCTGTTTGGTAGTTTGTTTTCAGTTTTGCTTTACATTGCTGGCGATGACGATAACAATCTTTTTGTTCAAGATGCAGACTGGTTTTTATTTGACAGTTCACTTTTTGTAACGTTCCTATTTTTATTTTTTCGCTATTATAAAAACGGAAAAGAAAAATTTGCTAAAGCCGACTACCTTTTCTTCCTACCAAACATTATCTATTTTGTAATTGAGGATCTGGAAATTTGGATGGTAGAAGAAAATCCAATCGTAGAAGTTTTTGAAGTTATTATCGAATTTACCTTTGTTGTCTATTTATTGACAATTATCTATTCCATCATTACAACCAAAAAGAAGCATTGGATTCTTTATTTTGCTATACCCATCGCAATAATATTTGCGCTTTCATCCACTAGCGATATTCTTAAGACCTTTGGTATAGCTGAATTACCTTTTTTCAATGATCAAAATTTCAATACTTATCTCTTATTGGTCATCGCATTTTTATTCTATTTTATTGCCTTCAAACTATTAGCTAAAAATAAGTATATATTACCCATAACTGAAACCACCAAATACAAAAACTCGAATCTTAATCAGAAACTTATTGAGCAATACAAATTAGATTTAATCCGTTCAATGGAAATTGAAAAGATGTATTTGAACAGTAAACTGTCTATTGTCGATGTATCAGAAAAACTCAGTATTCCACGACAATATATTTCTGAAGTTTTGAATGAACATATGAACATAAGTTTTCAGGACTTTGTTAATCAATATCGAGTTGACGAATTCATTTTAAGGCTGAAAAACGACCAAAATGACCATTATACACTCTTGGGAATTGCCACAAATGTTGGTTTTAACTCAAAGTCCTCTTTTAATGCAACCTTCAAGAAATACAAGGGTTTAACGCCTACTCAATTCAAAAAAACACTTTTGTAAAACATCCAATTTGTGCAGAAAAATTAGTCTGCACCTATCTGTTAAAATTTGTATTAAAACACCTGCGTTATTTGAACTAACAATTCAAACAAACGTAAATGAAATACATTTTTTTTTTCCGCTTTTTGACGATTGCGGGATGCTTATTTTTCAGTTTTTTTACACATCAATTACAAGCTCAAGATACGAGCGAAACCCAACCTCAAGTTGGAACCACCCAAAAAGTGGGCGATGTCATTTTATACGCACTTCCTGCGGCAACCTTGGGAACTTCATTTGTAATTGGCGATAATGATGGTGCGTGGCAATTTACTAAAGGCTTATTGCTCACGGTTGGCGTTACCTACGGCTTAAAATTGGGCGTGAATAAACAACGACCCGATATGAGCAATGACAACTCATTTCCTTCGGGTCACACTTCAACCGTTTTCCATAGCGCAGGTTACGTCCACAGACGCTACGGCTTTAAATATGCCATCCCATCTTATGCATTGGCTGGATTTACAGCAGCGAGCCGTATTGACAGCAATAAGCACGATATCCTTGATATAGTAGCTGGTGCTGCTATTGGCTTAGGAAGCAATTTATTATTTACGACCGAATATCAACAAGAGCATATGGAATTGACCTATTCCAATTTTGAGGGTAATCATTTAATAGGTTTCACATTTAAATTTTAACATTATGGCACTACAAGAAGAATTAAAAACACAGGGCGATTTTCTGTTCAAAAACAGAAGTTATCTACCATTGATTATTTTAGGGATTGGACTATCGGTTTATATCTATACCGAATATTTTGAAATTGAAACACCCGAAACGTGGCTTTCCGAAAGTTTTGAATACATCTGTTTAGGTGTTAGTTTACTCGGTCTTTTAATAAGGATTATTACCGTTGGGCATACGCCAAAAAACACCTCGGGAAGAAACACAAAAGGTGGTCAACTTGCGGACGAACTCAACACTACGGGAATTTATTCAATCGTTAGGCATCCATTGTATCTCGGCAACTTTTTTATGTGGCTCGGTGTGGCAATGCTTACTGAAAATGCTTGGTTTTCTATTGCATTCGTATTTTTTTACGCCTTTTATTATGAGCGTATTATGTATGCTGAAGAAAACTTTCTGCGGAATAAATTCGGGCAAACCTATTTAGATTGGGCAGAAAATGTTCCAGCCTTTATTCCATCATTTAAGAACTATCAAAAACCGAAATATTCCTTCAGCATAAAAAAAGTACTCAAAAAGGAAAAGAATGGATTGTGCGCTATATTTCTGCTCTTTTGGATTTTTGATTTGGTGGGCGATTTGGTTGAAAAAGAACCATTTGAGTTTGAAATGGAATTCTGGTTCTATGGTGCCATCATAACGACTGTACTTTACCTTATTTTAAAAGTGATGAAAAAACGAAAATTGTTAGACGAAACGAACCGTTAAAATGAAAAAGTCTATTATCCTTTCAAACAACTTGAACAAAGTAGCAAAAATCACTTTGCTATTTTGGATAATGAAGATCATCGCCACCACATTAGGCGAAACTTTAGGCGATTTATTAGCACACACCTTGAAATTGGGCTATACAGTCGGACTCGCAATTACGGGTATATTTTTCATCATCGCTTTGCTGTTGCAGTTAAATGCCAAAAAGTATATTCCATTTTTATATTGGTTGGTCATTGTAGGCACAACAACGGTAGGCACAGAGATTTCAGATTTTATGGATAGAACCTTGAATTTGGGCTATCTCGCTGGCTCTTTAATTTTGATAACCTTGTTGTTGAATACCCTTTGGATCTGGAATAGTGTAAGAGGAAAAATAGAAGTGTATCCTATTTTCAATAAAAAAGTAGAACTTTTCTATTGGGTGGCGATATTAATTTCAAATAGTCTGGGAACTGCTTTTGGCGATTTTTTGAGCGACAATGCCGGCTTAAGTTATTTGCAAGGTGCTATGGTAACCGCTGGTGTAATTCTAATTGTTGTACTGTTACATTACACAACCAAAATAAATCATATCATTCTGTTTTGGATTGCTTTTATTTTCACGCGTCCATTTGGTGCAACCTTTGGCGACTTACTTACTAAAACAAATGCTCAAGGCGGTTTAGATTTGGGTACAGTACCAGCAACCTTATTGAGTGTCACAATTTTAGGTGCATTGGTTTTTTACAGTCATAAAAAGAAATTGGTTTAAATTGAATACAGATTTGGTTTTAAAAGCAGAAAAGTACTGCAAGAAATTACTAAAGAACGGAAGATGCAATTTGTTGCAGTTCCATAATTATGAGCACACTTCGGAAGTTGCACATAATGCCAAATTTCTTGCCAACAGGTTGAACCTTTCCAGCACAGAAAAAGAAATGGTTGTCATTGCAGCTTATTTTCACGATGTCGGAAATATTGAAACAACGCAAGGTCACGAGAAATTGAGTTGTGCCTATGCTCGTGAATTTTTACAAAAGGAAAGCTATCCAGAAAATCAGATACAGATTGTAGAGAATATTATCCAAGCTACTGAAATGAGTGTTATGCCCACAACTGTTTTAGAAGAAATAATGTGCGATGCAGATTTGAGCCATTTGGGAATGACCACATTTTTCGAGAGAAACAGATTGTTACGAAAAGAATGGGAAACTTTTTTAGATATGAAATTTACCGATGATGAATGGGTTAAATTAAATGTGAAGTTTTTGAATGAACATCGTTTTTATACAAAAGCTGCTATAGCCGCTTTTGAAAACCAAAAGAAACACAACCCTTCTCTATTTCAGGACAATTTTCATTCATAGAGTTGTAAAACTGATAACTAATTTATTATAAAACTGTTATTTGTCTCTTTTAAGGAAGCTACTAACTGTGGACTTAAGTTCCAAAAACAAAATTTTACTGTTTTGATGATTTAAGCGTCGAGTCTTCTGGCAGATTCTACGGAAAGGATTTGAATGTTATGGGCGAAGTGCTTTTATCTCGATACGAGCTCTACCTACAAACCAAACATAAAATCAAAACACACGCAACCACAAACCTAAATGCCGAAGAACTGGAAGAACGTTACGGTAACCGTGTCCGTAGCCGAATGCGAGAAATGTTTAATTTGATTGCTTTTGATACTAAGGCTGGGGATAAACGGAAGTGAACTTAAAATATGATTTTCAAACAAGATTTTGTACTCTCTTGAATTGGTAGAATGCCCATAGTACCTTAAGTGCCAAAGGCACAGCAACAATCTATATCTGATTGAGGACTTATTTGAAATTCAACTGGCTCTAAAAGTTTAAGGCTTCCAAACCATATTTTATACCACCACTATTTTTATCAAATTATCTCATTTTGTAAACCGCTATGGAATTCTCTTTAAAATTGGTGATGTACAAACTATTTTCATCAAACAGTACATCCGTAGGATAGTTGATTTTATCGGTAAGGGTTTGCTGTAATTTCCCATTGAGATTATAAATCAACACCCTATTATTTTCTTGGTCGGTCACAGCCAAGCCATCCATATTGATAGCTATACCAGAAGCTACGTTGAATCCATCTTTTTCTCCGATAACTTCCAATATTTTTCCGTCAATGTTAAATACCTGTACCCTATTATTGTATGCATCGGCAACATAGATTTTGGTGCCCTTAATTTTCACATCTATGGGATAATACAGCTCTCCTTTGTTGTGCCCCTCCTTTCCTATATAACTGACCTGTCCTTTTATTTGTAAAATTATCCTATGGTTATAAAAGTCAGCAATCGCAATTGTATCGCCCTTTGCATTGAGTCCGGCGGGTGCTTGAGGTTCAGCATTTAGGAACAGTGCGGACTTTTTTCCGTCCTCAAAAACCCAAATTGTATCTGTTAAAAATTCGGGCACATACAGTTTCCCCTGATTAAAATCGATATTCATAGGACGTTTAATGCCCGTAATAGAATCCAGTATTTTTCCGCTAAGGTCAACTTTTAGTAATCTAAATTGCTCAGGGTCCGAAAACCAGATGTCGTTACCAGTTTTCTCTAACGCAAGTGGACGCACTTTTTCAGGAAGTTCGATTTTCTTTTCAAAAGTCCATTTCTTGTCTTCTTCTTTTTCCTTACAGGCAATAATCAACAAGGAAAAAACCAACACTAATAAAGATTTATTCATCACTTTGCTTTTTTATTTTACCTGGGGTAAATCCCGCATCCTTTATCTTTTGAAGGATTAAGTCTTCTGAAATTTGTTTTCTCTCTGCAATAGTAAGAAGGACAGACCCTTTTTCAATATTTATCTCAATGTTTTCAACCCCATCTATTTCTTTAAGGTTTTTTTCCAAGCCATAGGCACAAAATGGGCAGGCCAGACCATCCACCTCTATGGTAATCTTTCCATTCAATTGGGACGTATCTGCCTGAGCATTTACTGTCGTAACAGTAAAGCCTATGAAAAGTAATATCAGCAACTTCTTCATTTGTATATTTTTAAAAAATTAATATTCTGGTTCCTATTCTTAATATGTAATTTGTTTGTTGATTCGTTGGGGAAGCATCTGTCAAAGGAATTTGAATACCAGATTCAAAGAGTAGTTTTCTCCCCGCTATATATTGAATGCCTGGGGACAAGAATAGATTGTTTCCCACATCTTCGAATACATAATTTCCATTTAGCTCCAAGAAAACGTTCAATTGGTTGGGTGGATATTTTTGTGGTAAAAGGGGATAGCCAAAAGCGATATTATAAACCAGGTTATCCGGCAATCCATTCCCTGCCAGATTGTAACCCACCTCTCCATAAACTCCATATTTGGTTGTCACATATCCATTTACCAAGCTTATTGTTGTCTGATACGCACCAGTACCTAAAGCTGGCATTTTGCTTGCGTTTCCAGTAGGAAAAGTTTCTGTCAATTTTATTAAACTTCTCAAGGTTGTGCCTTTACCGTCTTTTTGATAGAGTTGGTATTTTGCGAATACCTTTAAATCCCCAAATCCCGAATTTGATGATGTTCCCTCTGGGGAAATCCACAAGTAGGATACCACCCCAGCTACTTGTAATTTGCTGGTAAGGTTATAAGGCACAACCAATACCTGTGAATAGGCATTCACATTCTCTCGGGATATGATATTGCCAAAAGTCCGCACACCACGTCCTTGCACACCTAACATTATAGGTGTGTCCGTAAATATCGGCGGGCCTTGAGCCTTTACATCTAATCCTATCAGAACTATTGTAATGACCAGGATTATTTTAATTTTAAAAGAATCCATTAATAATCGATAAGATAATTTACGATGGTCATTACGACGACCAAAAAAGTTATTATCCATAACATCCATTTGTTATTGGTTGAACCCTGAATATTTTCCTTACACCCACATACTTCATATTTGTTAGTTTCAGGGGTTTTTACTTTTTCATTGCGATATGTCCTGTAATGGACAAAACCTAAGGTTACAAAGGATATCGCATTTAAATATGGTCTTACGGGATGTACCCATTCAAAACCTGATGAAATACCAATGAATCCTGCCACTCCCATTAAAACAGCAGGGGTCCAACAACAAAGGAATGGAATCCCTGCGCTAAAGAGGCTTGCGCCCAATAAGCTATATCGCTTCATCTTCATTTAATGATTATAGAATTTCAGTAACTTCAATTTTCCACTCATCGGTTAGCTCCCCGTCTTCCACGTCCTGAACAATGCCCTTTATTTTTATCTTGCCAGACTTCAACTTTGAATTTAAATCGTCCGAAATAATGGCAAGTATTTGATAAGTTTCCGTACCGGTTACCAATTTGTAACCGTTATTTTTATTTATCAATGTTCCCTCTACCACCACTTCCGCTTTTTTGGCAGAAAAACCGTTCTTCTTTACTTCCTCTTGGATTTGACTTAGGCTTAAACTGTTGTTTTTCGAAAGTTCCAGATAAGCTTTCCCGTCATTGAGGCTCACTCTTACATTTTGAAGTCCGTCCATTTTATTTAGACCTCGTTCAAGACCATAGGCACAAGGTGCACAATCCATTCCATAGACCTCTTGGTCAACTTTTTGAATTTGTGCCTCGGAACTCAAAGTACCGAGTAATGCTATTATCATAACCAACGCTATTTTTTTCATCTTCTTAATTTTTAAATTTTAATTCTTTTATAACCAATAACTTAGATTAATGGATACCCTATAATTTTCTTTTACGGCACTTGGCGTCAAATCCTGCACCACCGGAAACAAGGCTCCAAATGAAATCCCCCACGCTCCGTACAACCCTAAAAAGGAAGGTCCCATCAATACTTTATTACTTCTTGAATCACTAAAATTTTGTTGTCCGTTATATTTATTGTCACCGGGGAATTCTGCCATTGTTTCCAAAAAAATCCTCCAATCGGGTTTTGGATAATCGCCCATAAAGATATTGGGGCGATACCCTACCACGGCACTTGCGTATGGCAGGTCGCCGAGTTGTTCGTTGTCTTTTTCAAAATAATATTGATAACCACCACCTAACCACGCATACCAGGTACGTGAAGCATATCCCGTAGAAATTGCACCGTGAATGGAATTGCCCACGTTTACTTGTCCGCGGACATCATCGGTAGGTGCTGAAACCCCGAGGACAGCTGTTCCTTCGAAACGTTTACCAACCCCAAAGGCATTGGAAAAAAATCGATACCAAAGAGATGCTTCTATATCGCCATTTGCCGGCATATTGCTATTCCCCCTTGTTCTCGGTGCATTGTTAAGCCGCTCTATCGTAGTGGGTGTGGTCAAGTTAATCTGAAAGTCTTCGGTGATACCGTAGGAAAACAGATAACGCAGCATATAGGAAGTTTCGTTCTCGGTGCTCAAACTCATACTTGCGACATTTAAATCTACGCCACCCCTCGCGAGGGTCGGGGTCTGTAAACCATATAATGGCCCGTGTCCCTGCGCATTAAGAATGGATATTGTCGATGAGCAGAGGATAATGATTAGAACGATTCTGAGATGTAAATTAGAAATGGCCATAAATCACTTGTTTTTAAATGTTAAGCTGCCATTTTTTTACAACTCTCGGCACAGGCATAGCATTTTTCCGCACATTGCTGGCAAACCTCGCTATCGAATTTTGCACATTCATCGGCGCAGGCTTTACATAAGTCCGCACAAATGGCACATAAGCGTTTCGAATAATCAGATTGGCTGGCGAGTAATTGAACACAAGCGATACATAGCGCAATGCAATCCAAACAAAACTGATGGCATTTTTTCATATCGGGTTCGCCCAAATGTTGGTCAAGGCAGATTCTTGCCGCAGTAATACAGGCATTGCAATCATCAATACATTTTTGTAATTCAGAATTTAATGGTTTCATATTTTTTGGATTTTAAATGATATCCTGTTGGTACGGCAACAGGATAATTGGTGAAAATGGCCGTACCCAAATCTTTTTTTAATTTTGTCCAATACCCGCTTTCATCAACTTTTCTTTGGTAATGGCGGAATCCTTGCAGCAATCCAATAATTTTCCGTTTACGGCTACTGCGGGTATTTTTTGTACCCCATATTCGTTCATCTTGGTAAGACAAGTCTTATCATCGCATTGTTTTACCAAATCGTATGTTGTTACTTCACATTCATCACAGGCCAGTTCCTCAATCATTTTGACCACTGGGTCACAAACGGGGCAGTTGGCTGTAAAGACTTCTACTTGACGTTTCATAATCTCTTTTTTTTATTAGTATTTCATTAATAATAATGGCTTATCAATTAAGCACGGTACAAAGGTAGGTGGGTGCCCGGGGTGGTCTCCAAACATTATTTCAAAAAAAAAATGACCCATAACTTTGGGCCATCAACGGGGGTTGTTTTTTTGCGAGTTCTATTCCTCGTTAGAGTCTTCCAATTTGGATTTGAGCGTGGCAATTTCTTTCATTTTGTCGGTAAGACTGTCCAGCTCCAAATCAGGGAACTGTTTCCGTATAAATTCAATACGGTCTTCATTACCACAATCTCCAGGACAAGCTTCCACGGTTTCTGAAATCTTGATTGCCAAGGCCTTTCTGTAAGTTTCGTCCAGTAACAGGAAATGAGCCTTGTCCAAACCCTTTTGTGCTGCTTTGAACTGTATCAATATCTTTTCAGGATCTGTATCCTCGTCCAGCATTTTAATGAGGCCGCTAAGTTGCCCATTAATACTTTGTAACCTTGTTTTTATGTCCTTACTTAAATCCCGTGGTATCATTTGTTAAAATTTTATTGCAATGTAAGTATGCTCGTAGGGTGGTCTCCAAATATTTTTCCAATTTTATTAGCAACATTTTGAACCTTCCTGAATAGGTGGACAAGCCACAGTACCATAAGAACAGAATACACAACAATCGCCTTCTTTTGGTTTTAGTGTTTGTTTGCAATTATCACATTCATAAAAGAATTGACAGGCCGTGGTTGGCATTTCTTCTTCTGTTTTGTGGCCGCATTCAGGGCAGGTGATCGTAGATTTTAATATTGTAGTTTCCATAAATAATAGTTAGAGCATATAGGTTAGGTCAGATGCCATTGTAGGATATGAAAATATCATTGTCCGCAAATCGCTTATGGTCATCTTGGTCTTTATCGCCATTGTGAAAAGATTGATGGTTTCCTCACAATGAGGCCCGATCAGATGCGCGCCCAAAATGGTATTATTATTTTTATCGATGATTGTTTTATAAGCATATTCATCCACATTCAGGCGTCTCGCATTGAACCAATTATCCACTTTTTCAAAATTGACATTTATATCATATCCTTTTTCTTTAGCCTCATCTTCCAATAGGCCAACGGTTGCCATAGTGGGCAAAGTGAAAACTACGGAAGGCATTGGGGGATAACTGACTTTTTTCTTATTTCCTTTAATGATATTTGAAGCTACGACGTGTCCTTCCAAAACAGCTACGGGTGTTAGGGGCAATCCTCTTGAGTCCGCTGCATCGCCTGCTGCATATATGTTCGCGTTCGTTGTGCTCTGAAGGTATTCGTTGACCTCTATGCCCTTTTTTGAGAAGGATATACCTGCTTTTTCCAATTCTAACTCAAAAATGGCTGGGGGACGACCAGCCGAATTAAATACCGCTGCCGATTTGTAGGTAGTTTCGTTTCCGTTTGAAATTCCTGTGGTTATGTAGTGGCCATCTTTACGTTCAATTTTAGAAACTTCGGTTTCAAGAACAAGCTTGATGCCTAAATTACGTGTGGCATCGACTAAATGTTTTACAATATCCTGGTCAAAGTTTACCAACGGATGTTTACCTCGATGTACTATCGTTACCTTGGCACCGGAACGTGCGGCAATATGGGCGAATTCAAAAGCAATATATCCACCACCGATGAAAAGCAGGGATTGGGGTAATTCCTTAAGGTTTAGAAAATCCGTACTCGTTTTCGCAAGCTGTCTGCCTTCAAAATCTAAAACTTTTGGTTTTGAACCTGACGCAATTACAACTTTATCAGCTTGAATGGTCTTGTTACCTACACTTAAGGTATTTTCATTTATAAACGTAGCGGAACTGTGAAAGGTATCGATGCCGTTCTTCTTATACCCCTTTTCTATTTTCCTCGGCATTTCATCGACAAAGGTCTGTTTGAACGCCATTATATCCTTCCAGTTAATATCCGGAATGGTATCAATGCCTTTCCCTTTAAGCCTTTTGGCAAAGTCGCGCACTTCCGTAGCGCCGATAATTACTTTTTTGGGGTCACAGCCTCGTAGGGCACAGGTGCCACCATAAGGTAGTTCATCGGTTATGCCGACCGAAAGACCTTTTGAGGCACATTTATTGGCCATTGTCATACCGGCCATACCCGAACCAATAACGAAAACATCATATTTTTTCATCTATTTATTTTCTTTAGCGGTATTCTCTACTACTTTGTAACCTGTTTTCTCTATGGCTTTTCGGATTGTGGGCAAATCGGTTTTGGTCTTGTCAAATTCCACTATGGTATTGGCATTTTCGTAGCTGGCTTTGACCGAAATAATTCCATCCAGCTTATTGACTTCGTTTTCTACGTGTGCCTCACAGCCTGCACAGGTCATTCCAGCGACTTCAAAAGTCTGCTTTTCAATATTGGATTGAGAGACATAGACGATATCCTTGGTGGGCTGTGCATAAAATAGGTTGGAATAGTACGGAAAGGCCAGCATCAATGCGGCGAATAGTGTTACTATCAACAAGAACCGTTTGGATTGCCAAAATGATGGTTTCGCATCATCTTCACAGGCGCAATCTATTTCTTCCTGTGTTTTCGGTCGTAGTTTCTGGTACCAGGCAAAGACCAAAACAATAATGGTCAAGCCGATAAGATAAGGTCTAAATGGCTCGACCCAAGAGAATGTTGATGCAATTCCACTTGTTCCGGCAATTAATGCCAAAACAGGTGTAATACAACATATTGATGCTGCAACTGCGGTAAAAATGCCGGTATAGGCCGCGGTATTTGAAGTTTTATTCGTTGCCATAATATAAAATTTCTAAGCTGTTTTCTTTCTTGTCGAAATTGAATTGAAAATTCCATTCAAAACATTGTCCTCACTCTTTACCAGCGAATAATATAATGTTTGCCCTTCACGTCTCGATGTAATAATTTCTGCATCCTTCATTTTTCGGATATGCTGGGATACGGCGGGAACACTCATTTCAAGAATATCGGCAATATCGCAAGGACACAATTCATTCTCTATGTTTAATAGGAATAGAATTTTCAGTCGTACCTCGCTTCCCGCAAGAGACAAAATTTTGCTTATTGCTTCTAAGCTGCCCGAAGAATTTTCTATGGTTTCCTTACATCTCGATATTTGCTTCTTGTCTGCTTCGTTCCGTGTACAAGTTATTTCCAAGCTCATCTTTTTTGATTTAAAGTGGTCACAAATATATCATTATTATATTATTTAAGCAAATACTTAAATGTACTATCGGATATGTTTTTTTATAATGTGTAGATAATAAACTTAGGAAATCTAACTTCTATAGGATTTGTACAATAAAATCACTTCTGAAATAAATTGCAGTACAATGTCCTTCAAGCTCTTCGTTAACTCTAAAAAAATATCTTTCATAATTCTATGGATTTTTTAATGGATAATAATATCGATAGTGCAATGCGTTCAATATGGTTCTTATCTGAAATGTAGCTGCCTTCATCAATATTGCTCAAAAAACCTAATTCCAATAGTATTGAGGCGCAATACTCAACAGTTTCCCGAAGTACCTGAAAATTCGCAAACTTCACACCTCGACTTTCATAACCAATGGCTTCACAAAGCGCTCGTTCAATTTGATAGCCCATAAAAACCGATGCTTTTGAGAATCCCTTTTGTTTTCTTGAAGCATAAACCTCTATTCCTCTCGCATCCGGATTATCAGAATGATTGCAATGCAAGGACACAAATAAATCCGCATTTAAAGCTTTGGCCAGCTTAGTCCTATCAGATAAAGAAATGAGCGTATCACTATACCTGGTCAAATAAATATCGAGTGTCTTTTCTAAGTCGTTATTTAACCGTAAAATCTCATTTGCAATGGACAACACCACATCTTTTTCTTGGATGCCATTTATGCCAATTGCACCAGCATCTTTTCCACCGTGTCCTACGTCAATTACAATTCGTTTTTGAGCATCTGTTTCTTGCCCAAAAATGATGCACATTTTCAGAACCAAAATCACAAAACTGACGTTTTTGAGCACTTTTTTCATTTTCAATTTTCGGGTTATCAACAACTTCCCTTCAAAATTCCATAGAATTTGATGTCAAATAATAGCAACGGAATTCAATCAATATCAAATAATATTTTATTCACAAATATTTGATTTTCAGTTATTTATATTCAAATATATGTAAATTTCCAATAACGAAAATGAACTAAAAATTTAAACTTTTCCGTTATGAAAAAATCTCACTATTTAGCATCCATTCTTTCGCTCTTATCCACTTCGCTTTTTGCTCAAATTGGTGGCATTGAAGATTCAGTTAACGATGTAGGCGATACCATCAGGACCATATTTCCAATCCTATTAGGTGTCATCTTCTTGGTAGGCTTCCTTTTTAATGCAGGACACTTCTTTGGTGAAAATGCTGATCTTAAAAAAGGGATTACCAGGGTACTTGTATTTGTACTCATAGCAGGTGCCGTCGTAGGCATATTTACTTACCTCATAGGAATTGTTGTATAACGATGAAGAAGTTTGAGGTCTATAAAAACATTCGGAAACGAGCAGTCATTTTTGGGCTGCCCATTTCCCTGTTTGCCTTAATGATGGTTTCCATTTTGGCTTCGTTGCTCATCATCATCTTCTCTTTCAGCTTTGGGATAATCATAGGTGTGCTGGTATTCAATGCTTCCCTATACGTGGCGCTGACAAGAATAACCCACAATCCGCAGCTATTTCAAATGGCTAAAGCTTTTCCAAAAATTATCAGTAACAAAAGAAACTCAGGCTTCGATTATGAACAAGATTAACCTTTCGGCATATCAACCCATTGCAGATATTCAGGATAATATCGTCTTTGCCAACAATGGCAACGTGGTCTTATGCTACAAAGGGAATCTGCCAGAAATCTATTCCTTATCTGAAAAGGACTTTGAGGATATGCACGGTGCTTGGTTTCAGGCGTTGAAGTCATTGCCTGTTGGAACCGTGGTTCACAAACAGGATATCTACCTCAAGAAATCCTATACTTCAGAACAACTTCCCAATTCTACATTTTTAGAAAAAGCGACCCACGAGCATTTTAAAGGTCGTGGGCATATCGAGCACAGCTGCTATTTGTTCTTCATCTTGACTAAAAATAAGGCGCTCAACAATCCGAAATACGTCAACCCTTTCAGGAAAGTTTCAAAAGGTATCGTACAGGAACTGGATGATAACATAAAGAGCTTCTCCAACTCGGTAAGTGATTCCGTTTCCTTCATCAACAATAGCCGAAAGATGGATTTTGTTTTGCTTAAAGCGGAAGAGATACAACAACTAACGAATGCCTATTTCAACGGTTTTAATGAAGGCTATGATACCGATATTTTACTTGATAAGAAAAGCGTCAATATTGGCGAAAACCATTTTGATGCCCTTGCCATCAATAGCGAACTGTGCTTTGGCGAAAGTGTACAGAGTAGCAAAACCAATGAGAAATTCACTTCTGACGATTTTGTGTTTCATCAAGGGTTTATTGATGGTTTAGGGCTTACGCTTAACGAGAACCACATTGTCAATCAAATCCTATATCTCGATGACAAACAGAAGTGGCGCAAGCTACTGGATAAGAAGATTGAAGAACTCAATAAGAGTTCCAATTTCGGTTCACAGAATAAAGTGGTGCTTGGCAAAATTCAGCACATCCTTGACCAAATAAATGCAGATGATAATGCCCGAATCATTCGTGGACATCTCAATATTGTCTATTGGGCAAAGGAAGCCAAAGAGCTCGACAAAATAACTTCAAAAATAAAGACTGAATTTAAGGAATTGGATATCATCCCTTATTATCCAAGAGGCGAAGAACGTAAGAATTACATCCTAAACAGTTACTGTTGCTTTTCATCCAATTTCTCGAATAATGATTTATACGTAACTGATTTAAAACACGCGCTTTGTCTGTTCATTAATAATACCAACTACAAAAGCGATAATACCGGAATCATCTTTAATGACCGTGAACATAACATTCCTGTTCTGAAGGATGTTTGGGACGAAAAGAAGAAACGCATCAAGGCAAGGAACTTTGCCATTTTTGCACCAACAGGCGAAGGAAAATCCTTTTTGGCCAATAACATTCTGCGTCAGTATTTTGAAAGTGGTGTTCGGTTGGTCATCATAGACTTGGGTGGTTCTTATACCAAGTTTGCCAAACTTTATCCTGAAAAGTACACGGTGCTTCGCTACGAAAGTGGAAAGAACTTGGGTATCAATCCTTTTTACATAAGTGATGCAAATGACCTCACACCGGAACGATTGGAAGACTTATCCGTTTTCTTGTTTGAACTCTTTGCTTCAGATTTAAAAGTTACGAAAGCACAATCGGTATCAGTTAAAAAGATATTGCGTCATTATTACGATAGCATTTCTAAAAATCATTCGTTGGATGGTTTTTACAGCTTTATAGAAAGGAATCAGAAAGATCTTCTGGACACCTTAAAAATCCATCCCGACTACTTCAATGTTACGAGCTTCTTGCACGTAATGTCCGAATATGTCGGCGATGGTCTATATAGCTTCCTTTTTGAAGTAAGCGAAGACCAGACTTATAAAATCGAAGACAAACGCTTGATTGTTTTTGAACTGGATGAAGTCAAGGACAATAAGGAAATCCTGTCTGTGATGCTCAAGCTCATCAAGTCTGCCATTCAAAGAACAATATGGAAAAACAGAGCTGAAAAGGGAATCATCCTTTTTGATGAGTTTGCCAAGCAATTAAAGTTTGAAAACGTGTTGGAAAGTGTGGAATTTTACTATCAAGCCATCCGTAAACAAAACGGTGCGATTGGTATCATCCTGCAATCCATAAATCAGCTGCCGAATAATTCGACTTCAGCAAGTATTCTTGAAAATACGCAAGTCATTTATAGTCTGAACAATGAAAAAGGATATGATGAACTGGTTAAAAGGCTTAACCTATCGAGCCACGACCTGAACCAACTGAAATCCATCAAGAACAATCTTTCAGGACCACGCAAATACACCGAAATGTTCATCAAAATAGGAAAGGAAAGCAACATTTTTAGGCTCGAAGTTCCAAAAGAAGTGTATGCGGCTTATTTAACCGATGGAAGAGAAAATGAGGAAATAATGAAGCTCTACGATGAGCATAACGATATGGAAAAAGCAATAATTCAATTCACATCTAAAACACAATAAAATGAAGACAAAAATCTTAATTCTCGCAACAGCATTCATCCTTTTATTGCCTGCACGCGCTGCGTGCCAGGGAATGCCTACTTACGACAATACCAATTTTATCAGTTTGGTAAAACAACTGGTAGAATCTGGAAAGCAGACGGCTCAAATGATTAAGTCTGTAAAATTCCTAAAAGATGCAAAAGACGCGATAGAGAAAGTATCTAGTGTTGTCGAACAACTGAGAGCAGTTGAGGAAATTGGACAAAACAATCAACGGCTTATTCAGATTATGCAAAATGATTTACAGGATATTTTGAACTCGCCATATATCAAACCAGAGGAAGTTACTCGGGTCACAGAATCGTTTAGCACCATCGTCCAAAACTCATTGGACACGGTTGATTTTATCGATGAAGTCTTATCGAGCGATTACCTAAAAATGAGTGATGCCGAACGTGCTGAAATTCTGAAGGCAAAAGAACTGGAATCCAAAGAAATGGTTTCCAGCATCACTACCAAAACCAGACGGTACAAGGACATAATTTCCTTTAGAAAAATGCAAGATAAAATCAATAATCGCGAAACCAATTACTAAACAATGACTGCCACTATTCTTTTAGGGATTGGACTGGAATACATCGATACGGTCTTCCAAACCATACAGAACAGTAGCTTCTCGCAATATACTATTGCGGGAATGAAAACACTTGCTGTTCTGTTTTTTCTGGTCAATATCCTTAAAAAATATAATGAGGGCGTTGCAGATAAAGACGGTTATACGTGGGGATTGAGTCCAGGGGATCTCGCAAAGAATTTTTTAATTGTTCTTCTAGTCATCTTTTCAACACAAGTGCTTGGCTTTTTTGATGGTATTTTAGTTTCGGTAGAAGCTCAATATAGAGGAACTGCACCAGCATTATTGCCGTTACAGATGCAAGACATTCCCATAGAAGAGGATGTTAACCTTATAGATGCTGCAAAAAATGCAATGACATTGCTTTATGAAGCTTTAGTTACACCGCTCTATGGATTCAAAATATTGGCTTTTATAATAGGTATTATCCTTTGGATTCTAGACCTGTTTATCTATCCGCTGTTTTTGGCAGAACGCTTCTTCCTTTTGGGAATAATGCAAGCCTTTTTCCCTCTGGTCATTAGCCTTGCGGTATTTGAAAAATTCCGTTCGCTTGCCTATACTTTTTTTAAGTTATATGCAGCCGTGTATATGCTTGTGCCAGCGTTCTTTTTGGTCAATGTATTTATCAATGCACTCTATACCGAAATCAACACCAATTTCTGGGTCAATCTTTTTGGGACTGATACTGGTCAAGGATTTTTTGCACCTGTAGTTCAGTTGGGTTCAGTAGGGTTTATTGTTTTTCTGAAATTCAAACTATATAAACGTGCCACATCCTTTACGTTAAGATTATTTACCAACTAAATCCATTCAGAATGAAAACACCATATAAAAATATTTATAACGTCCTAAAGCTGAATCGGTTTATCGTTTTGGTAGTTATAGTCTTTGCATTGCTGTCGAGCAGTTTCGCTCTATGGATGGCATTTACTACAAATCAAAAAGCACTCAATAGTGCTTTTGCTATCAACACAGATGGCAGCATCATTCCGTTGAAGCTCGTGACCCAAAAGGAAAATTTTAGGGTTGAAGCTTTGGCACATTTGGATCTGTTCCATAATTACTTCTATAACATCGATGCCAGTAATTATGAGCGCAACTTGGAAAAGGCGTTGTGGTTGGGCAATAGTTCTGTGGACAATCTTTACCGTCAGAAAAAAGCGGATGGTGTCTATAACCGTCTTCTACAATATTCACTCGTACAGAAGGTGCTGAGTATTGATTCAAGAATATCTGAAAATGATGGTTTGTATGGATTTACAACGACCACCATTTTTGAAATCAATAGAGGTTCGATTATCGACACTTATGAATTGGTTTCCAGCGGAAACCTGATTATGGTTGATAGAAACTTCCCGAACAATCCTCACGGATTATTAATTACAAACTATTTCGAGAACACTTTAAAAAAAATATCAGATGAAAGTTGAAAAGAATAAAATAGTATTTGCAGCGGTGTTGGCCGTGATTTTCATATTCCTGATTTCCTATTCCGTAATGGTTATGGGCGATGATGAAAGTGAAACCGAAAACCTTAAACAGACCTTAGTGCCAGATTTGGAAGAAGACCAAATAGAGTATGATTCCAAACTTGATGCGATTAACGACTTGAAAAAAGTTCGGGAAAATAACGCACCAAGCATCTACGATGAAAAACTGATTGATTCCTTGGGGTTTTACGACCCAGATCTTCCAGAGCGCGAAAAAGAACGTATCGTAGATAGTATCTATGAAGCTGGCAAGATTCAATATTCAGAAAAGCGATACCAAAACTTGGGACAGAAAAGAGCTGTTCGCAAAGTGGCATCAACAATCGATTCTGCTGAAGTAAAACGGGAACAAAAAATCCAAGCGAAAGAATTAGGCTTGGAACATCAATTGTTCTTCGCTGCTTCGCCTAAACCCAATGAGGTATCCATCATCGGCAATACAGATGACAATATTTATGTCGTCGTTGATGGCGACCAAATCGTAACGGTGAGCACTAGACTACGAATGCGGCTTACTAAATCAGCAACTATTAATGGTAAGTTGATGCCAAAGAATACATCAGTTTTTGGGTTTATTAGTTTTCAGCCAAATCGTGCGTTGATTGAGATTGAAAATATCAATCATCATCCAACAAAGCTCAAAGCATTTGACTTGCAAGATGGAAGCGAAGGTATTTATGTCGAGAATAACTTTAGAGCGGAAGCAACCAGAGAAGTGCTGGATGATGTCATAGGTGATATCAATATTCCTACTGTTCCACAAGTGAGTGGACTTACGCAAGTATTTCGACGTTCTAACCGAAGGGTAAAAGTGACGGTGTTGAACAATTACAGATTAATTCTAAAACCAAAATTATGAAGCCTATAATGGGCACTTAAAAACGCATTCTTATGAAAAAATATATCATTATTTCAGCTCTTATAATTAGTTATTCTTTCGCGAAAGCTAACGCACAGACTACACACGTACTCGATACCATTTATGCAAATGACACAAAAAACGTAGCCTTGTTTTTTCCAGAACCCATACGACAAGGTATA
>TARA_R110000851_G_scaffold90253_3_pt1 | contig 93893 bp, 92 predicted proteins | sample TARA_R110000851 | Tara Oceans TARA_R110000851 (sample SAMEA4397627) | marine metagenome | biome: Polar Biome; feature: [DCM] deep chlorophyll maximum layer (ENVO:01000326); material: water (ENVO:00002006), including particulate matter (ENVO:01000060) such as... | depth 17 m
GAAGTGCAGCAAAAAATTGAGCAATTGCTGAATAAAATTGAGCAGCCGGTGTTGACCAATATTGGCTTGCACTACCTTGATGGCAGCGTGCCAGATTATTGGCCGACGACGATTAGCGATTTATATCAAAACGAACCGATTTGGGTAAGCATTAAATCTGCATCACATCAACAGCAACCCATCATAGTGTCGGGCAATATTAATGGCCAGTATTGGCAGCAACAGCTTGATTTTGAAGATAACCAAGCTGCTAAGGGCATTGATTTGTTATGGGCAAATGCGCAAATAACATCACTTGAGCTTTATAAAGACAATGCCAGCCGCGACCGCGTCAATAAACAAGTGGAAGCATTAGGGATCTTGTATCACTTAGTGACCAGCCAAACGAGTTTAGTCGCAGTGGATGTCACTCCGGTGAATCCATTGATTGATAGCCCCATTGATGTCAAATTGCAGCCTCATATGCCCCATGGTTTACAAGCTGCACCGTCGTCTTCGCAAGTGTTGCCACAAACGGGGACCAGCAGTCGGTTATGGTTATTAATTGGTTTTAGCATGCTGAGCTTAGGATTACTGCACTATTTATGGTTAAGACAATGCTTACCGGGCCAATTGTTAGTGATTGAATCAAATGAGTAAGTTGGAGGTAGAATATGCAGCGAACAATATCACCGGCCAAGCACTGGATTGTTATTGTGCTGACAAGTGTGTTGGGGTGTGGACTATTGATACAGGGAGGTTATATGCAAGCTAAGGCCCATTTTGCCCAATTTTTGATTGAGCGAGCATTTGAAAAAACGTTGGTGGATAATCAACCGCATAAACCTTGGTCTTGGGCTGACACCCACCCGGTGGCTAAAATGCGCGTGTTGCAACAACAAACCGATGGTTTACAACCATTGGGGAGTGACTTATATGTGTTAGCGGGGGCATCTGGGCGCAATTTAGCCTTTGGTCCTGGGTTGATGTTAGGCGGCGCGGCGTTGGGGGATCAGGGACATATGATCATTGCGGGCCATCGTGACAGCCATTTTATGCGTTTACAATACGTTAAAATAGGCGATATTATTGAGCTTTATAGTACTGCTGGCGAACGGGTGTTATATCAAATAACCGCGACACAAGTAGTACATGAAACCGACATTGAGGTGCTTGCCCCCACGCCAGAGAGTCACTTAACCTTGATAACCTGTTATCCATTTGATCAACTCAGCGGTAATGCTGAATATCGATATATTGTTGAAGCTAAACCCTTGGAGGCAAAACCGTTATACAGCAAGCGATAATGCGGTTAATGACTTGCTGATAGTGGAGACTGGAAAGTTTGACGGTTTTGGACGTTCAGAGGCATGAAAGTCTTTAGCGTTGAAGCCAAATGTTTGATTGAAGGCTAATGTACAAATTAAAGCGAAGTCAGTGAAATATTATCGGTAACTTCGCTTTATCGTCAATAAAAAAGCAGCGCCCAAAAGGACTCTGCTTTTCTATTAGCCAAGCTGCCATTAAGCTTTCATTGATTTTTCACCCCGGGCTAAACCGACCACACCTGAACGTGATATTTCAATCACCTTGGTCATATCGGTGATCGCATGGATAAAGGCATCAATTTTATCGCTGGTTCCGACCATTTGAATAGTATAAATATTGGCGGTGACATCGACGATTTGACCGCGAAAAATATCCGCCGTGCGTTTAACTTCTTCACGTTGATCGCCTTGAGCTTTAACTTTAACTAAGGCAATTTCACGTTCGATGTGGGGCGACTCAGTAATGTTAGCCACTTTTAAAATATCGATAAGCTTATGCAATTGTTTTTCAATTTGCTCAAGAATATTTGCATCGGCAATCACGGTAATATTTAAGCGTGACAAGGTAATATCTTCAGTGGGCGCAACGGTTAAGCTTTCAATGTTGTAACCGCGCTGAGAAAATAACCCCACCACTCGTGACAATGCGCCCGGTTGGTTTTCAAGTAATACAGAAATAATACGACGCATTAGCTTTTCTCCGTTTTGCTTAGCCACATGTCGCTCATCGCACCGCCGCGAATGAGCATAGGGTAGACGTGTTCGGTCTCGTCTACGCTGATATCAACAAACACTAACTTGTCCTTCATCGCTAACGCTTCAGCCAGCTTAGACTCAAGTTCATCTGGATGATTAATGTTCATACCAACATGACCATAGGCTTCTGCAATTTTGGCAAAATTAGGCACAGAATCCATATAAGAATGGGAATGACGACCAGAGTAAATCATGTCTTGCCATTGTTTTACCATACCAAGGAAACGGTTATTTAAGTTGATGATTTTAACAGGAGTATCATATTGTAGTGCCGTTGAAAGCTCCTGAATATTCATTTGGATAGAGCCATCACCGGTGACACACACTACGGTGGCCTCTGGGAAGGCCATCTTAACGCCCATCGCCGCAGGTAAACCAAAGCCCATGGTGCCTAATCCACCTGAGTTAATCCAACGGCGGGGTTTATCAAAAGGATAATACAAGGCGGCAAACATTTGATGTTGACCTACATCAGAAGCCACATAAGCGTCACCATTAGTGAGTTTGTACAATGTTTCAATAACTTGCTGTGGCTTGATCCTATCGGTTGTACGATCGAACTCTAAACTCTTACGTGAGCGCCAAATTTCGATATCGCCCCACCATGCGGTAATAGCGGCAACATCATTAGTGGCTTTAGACTCATCAAGTAGATCTAACATACCATCTAGAATATTATCGGCAGAGCCAACAATTGGAATATCGACTCTGACGGTTTTAGAAATAGACGATGGATCAATATCGATGTGTAAAATGGTTGCATTGGGGCAATATTTTTCAACATTGTTGGTGGTGCGGTCATCGAAACGGACCCCAATACCAAAAATTAAATCGGTGTTGTGCATCGCCATATTGGCTTCATATAAACCATGCATTCCTAGCATGCCTAAACTCTGCTTATGGGTGCCAGGAAAGGCGCCTAATCCCATTAGGGTGCTGACTACGGGAATGTTCAAGCGTTCCGCAAGGGCAAGGAGTTGTGCATCACAACCTGAGATAACCGCGCCACCACCGACATATAACACCGGCTTTTTAGCGGCCAGTAGAGCTTGCAAGCCTCGACGAATTTGGCCTTTATGACCTGCTGTCGTTGGATTGTACGAGCGCATTTTAACGCTGTCTGGGTAAACATATTCATGCAGTATATCTGGGCTTAAGCAGTCTTTTGGCAAGTCAATAACGACTGGTCCGGGACGACCTGTCGCGGCAATGAAAAAGGCTTTTTTGACCGTTTCTGGAATGTCTTTAGCATCGGTTATTAAAAAACTGTGCTTTACGATAGGGCGTGAAATACCAATCATGTCGCATTCTTGGAAGGCGTCATTACCAATTAAATTACTTGGCACTTGACCAGACAACACCACTAATGGAATGGAGTCCATGTAAGCGGTGGCAATACCTGTGATGGCATTGGTTGCACCAGGACCGGAAGTCACTAACACTACGCCCACTTTACCCGTGGCTCGTGCATAGCCATCAGCCATATGCACCGCAGCTTGTTCATGACGAACTAAGATGTGTTCTATACCAGATGTTGTATGCAGAGAATCGTAGATGTCTAATACTGAACCGCCGGGATAACCGAAGATATGGCTGACACCTTCATCAATTAATGAGCGCACGATCATATTCGCGCCAGAAAGCTTTTCCATGAAATAAATCCTTGTTAAGTTACCGTATGGTAAACAGTATCTTGTATACAACGACGGTAATCGTTTGAATAAATAAGTTTGAAGGGTAATTCAAACTCGAGGATTGAATTAACAGCAGTTAAATTCAACAACTTGTCCATCAGAGACTGACTTAGCTCTTCCTTCCATCTTATGTAAATTTATTTTTACTGCAACTACTTTAGTTAATTATTTTTCAAGCTTGAAATAGTTTCATGTTTATGAACTTATTTGGGGGCGGTATATAAGATGTACAAGTAATCGCAAGGCGCCATAAGACCTATAATCAAAATCTAACGGTTTTAGACTAGATAAACTGCAAATGTAGGGTGAGGTCGGTTAATGAACTCTGCCTCTGAACTGCTGTAAAGGGGGGGGGTGGTAATGTTACTAAGAGGGCGGACATGGAATCGCAGAAATTTAATCAAGTTTATGGATATGAAGCTCGAGTTCAATTGAGTTTCAATTCTTACATGAAAATAGCCGCATTGATTAGTTTTACCTTTGCTATTGTGATGACGGTTTTACTTCGAGCCGTGGTTATAATTGGCGCGGAGCCGGGTATTGACGGATCAACATTAGACACCTGGATAATGGGTTACATGCTTGTAGGCTTTTTTATTACCAGCTTGATTAGTTCAGCGATTTCGTTTGTTATTTATTCACTAATATGTGCTAAACAAAAAGGCCACAGAGTAACGGGTAGATTTTCCGTATTAGTAAGTCGTTCTGATAAGTGATTTGTAGCGTTAGATAATCCATTCATGGTACTGACTTAAGTGAAGGGTAGGGTTCAATATTTTGGCGTTCACATAAGGACAAGACCATCGATATTAATGGCCTTATCCTTGTTTACCGCAGTGTTAGTTAGCCGGCATCATTTTTCGGTAAGGTACTTTGAAAAAACTGGCACACCCCAACTAATAATACTGCACTAAGCATCAACGCCGAAAAAGGCACTGCGCTACCGTCATAAAAATACGCCAGTAATGGCCCCGCGACAGCACCAAAACCAAATCTGAGGGTACCAATAACGGCTGTTGCTGTGCCAGTTTCTTGCTTGAATTTCATTAATACGATGGCGTCAGCATTGACCGACATTACACCTAGGGAGCCCATTAATGGGATTAGCATCAGCACGGTAAAGTGATAACTTAACTCCAGTAAATTAACCGCTAACAAGCCTGTTGCGGCAATGGAGCAAAAAAAGGTGGCTACATGCAACATGCGTTTTGACCCGAATCGAGTCACAATTCTGGAATTAACAATGTTAGCCAGCATCAAGGCGCCCACATTGGTGCTAAATAAAATAGCAAATAACGATTTATCTAAATGAAACACTTCCATGTAAATAAATGGCGAAGCGGTTAAATAGCAAAAGAAGGCAAATGAGGTTAATACGCCGCTAGATAAATTCAGTTTGACCCCACTACGGGAAAATACGGTGTAGTAGGCGCGTAAAAATGATTTTTGACTGCGCCCGCCTAAGTCCTTATCGCTGGGCATTTTAAGTTTAAATAACACTAAAGCCAGTAGCGTAATGGCATAGCAACTTTGACTTAAAAAGATCAGGTGCCAATCGCCGAGTTCCATAATCAAACTGCCCATCGTCGGGGCGAGTAATGGTGCCAACATCATGATGAGGCTGACATACGACATACCTTTGGCCGTATTGTCGCCATAAATTTCTTTAATATAGCCCGGAACCACAACCGTGGCCGCCGCGCCAATGAATGCTTGGGCAAAGCGCAGCATCAAAAACTGTTCAATACTGGTACTCAGTGCAATTAACAAACTTATCAATGTGAAGCCTAACAACCCAAAAATAACCAGTGGTCGACGACCAATTTTATCGGCCAGTGGACCAAAAATCAGCATGCCCAATGCATAGCCCGCCAAATAAATACTGAGTGATTGTTGCACCGTGGTGATGTCGGTATCAAACCCTAATGCCAATGTGGACATTGCCGGTAAGTACATGTCGATAGCGAGAGGTGTAATGGCGACAATGGCGGCAAGCATGGGGATTAGCATCGCTAAATGGGGGATACCCGCTGATACAGGAGATGAATTAAACTTTGATGGCGATACCACGTGAACCTCGTGTACTTTAGGTGTTGCTGCAGATAATGCTAAATCAACATTAGTCTACCATGCTATTAGGCATTTACTGAGGCTGATTTTGTAATGAATAATATAGGTGGATGGTGTTTGCATTAGAGTCAAATAGGGAATTTTTTTGAATACATAGGGTCAGTATTTAGGTCATTAACCCGCCACTCTAATGGGTCCAATCACTCCCTTTGGTGAGTAACCGAATTTTAGTTTACTGACTGACTTGTTGTACAAAATGCCAAGCCTAATTCGCTTGGCGTTTTTTGTTTACAAAATATTTATTTATCACTCGTGAATATGTCGTAATTAATTTGAAATAAAACTATGATAAATGCCTACATTATTTTTATTGAGGTTACTGTGCTACTGAGTCGGTTATATGGATTTATGCCTGGTTTAGAGACTTTTTCTCGTTACGAGCGAAGCTGGCTTAAAGATGATGTTCGCGCAGGCTTATCTGTTGCCGCCGTCGCTTTGCCCGTGGCAATTGCATATGCGCAGTTGACGGGCGTCAATGCTGCGGTAGGTTTGTATTCATGTGTGTTACCTATGCTAATTTATGCCTTATTTGGCACATCAAGACAACTTATCGTTGGGCCTGACGCCGCAACATGTGCGGTTATTGCTGCTGTTGTAACACCTCTTGCGGCTGGGGATAGTCTTAAGCATTGGCAATTAGTCATGACCATGACCGTGATGACGGGGTTTTGGTGCTTGATTGCGAGTCGGTTTAAATTAGGTGTGCTAGCGGACTTTTTGTCAAAACCGATCTTAATGGGGTTACTAAACGGTGTCGCGATTACCATTATTGTTGGGCAATTTTCAAAAATATTCGGCTTTACCTTTGATGAAAAATACTTACTTGAGCGTTTAGGCGGTGCGCCGAGTTATTTATCACAAACTCATGTTCCGACGTTATTGATGGCCATTCTCACTGTGATAGTTTATTTTTTGATGAAACGCTTAAAACCAACATGGCCAGCATCAATGTTTGCTATTGCTGTGAGCGGCGGGTTGGTGTGGATTTTTCATTTAACCGATTATGATGTTGCGGTGATTGGTAGCGTGGCTGGAGGCTTGCCATCATTTCAAGCACCAGTGTTTAACATTGGTATTGCGCGTGAGTTAGTTATGCCGGCACTGAATTTAGCCATGGTCAGTTTTGTGAGTATGATGCTGACAGCCCGCAGTTTTGCGGCCAAAAACGGTTACGACATTGATGCTGACAAAGAGTTTAAAGCACTAGGGTTAGCCAATCTTGCTTCCGCTTTATCGCAAGGATTTGCCGTGAGTGGTGCTGATTCCCGCACCGCAGTAAACGATGCCAATGGCGGTAAAACCCAATTAGTGTCCGTGATTGCCGCAGTATTGATTGCCATTGTTGCAGTGTTTTTAACGGCGCCATTAGAATTTATTCCCAGCGCAGCATTGGGGGTGGTGTTAGTGATTGCGTCAGTACACCTCATTGATCTAAACGCTATTTGGGGTTTACGTTTACGCGATCGCCAAGCATTTTATTTAGCCTTAACGACTTTCCTTGCGGTACTTTTTATTGGGGTTATCCCTGGGATTACTCTGGCGGTTTTATTAGGCTTGTTTCAGTTCCTTCGCACGGTAATGCGGCCTACAGACCAAGTGCTTGGACTTGATTCTAAAGGCATTATCCGTAGCCTAGACAGCAGTGATAAAGCGGCTCCCATCCCCGGGATATTTATTTATCGATTTAATTCTCCACTAACCTATTTTAATGCTACTTATTTTAAGCGTCGCTTATTAGAGCGTTTTGCACGACAAAATCAGCTTGAAACGGTCGATTGCGTGATTATCGATGCTGTACCTTGCTTTACACATTTAGATTTGAGTGTGATGGCAATGTTATCCGATATTGATGTGTTGCTCAAAAAGCGCGGGGTTAGTTTAGTGTTGGCTGGGCGTAAAAGGCAATTATTGAGTTGGTTTGAACAAACAGAGATGGTGTCAGGGGATGAGGGGATCACTATTCGGTCTGATTTATATCTTGCATTGAAGATGCATCAAAGCCATATTGCGGCTAATGAAGCACAAAAGCTCGATAGTGGTCATACTGATGAATCAACGGAGATCGTATTGACACACAATTAAATTTATCCCTTTGGGTTAAATACTCTTGTGGTTTTTTGTTTAATTTTTTAAATATTATTTATTTTTACAAATTATTTATTTTTACAAATTATTTATTTTTACAAATTATTTATTTTTACAAATAATGTCGACGACGATGTTGTTCTATAACATCGCCCAAATAACTAGGGTATGGTAATCATACTTTGTAATGACGCCCCCTCGAAAATAAGGGCCTTAATTTTATTTATGGGCCCTTGAGTAAAGTAAAAAGCGTAGTCTTTCTATTGGATGTGGCATGTATGGTTTCGCAAATAAGTGAAGCAATGCTGGATGTGATCGCCGATGCGTTAGTCGATAAAGGGTATATCCTTTTATCAGATATCATTCCTGATTATGTAAGTTTAGCCTTGCTTGAAAAAATGCAAGCTGAGCAAAATATTGAATTTAAAAAAGCGGCTATCGGTCGAGGTATAGAACAGCAAATCAATACTGAAGTTCGTTGCGATAAAATTAGCTGGCTGGACAATCAAGATCATATTGACCGAGAATATATATTGGTTATGAACCAATTGAAAGATGGCCTAAATCGACGTTTGTTTATGGGACTATTTGATTTTGAAAGTCACTATGCCGTGTATGAGCCGGGTGCGTTTTATAAAAAACACCTTGATTCACTTCATGGCAGCCAAAATCGTATTTTATCGACAGTATTTTTCTTAAACCCTGATTGGCAAGAAAACGACGGCGGTGAATTGATTCTTTATGATGAGTCTGATTTACCACTAGAAGTCGTTAATCCGAATATTGGTACCTTGGTACTGTTTTTAAGTGAACGCTTCCCCCATGAAGTCAGGCCAACAATGAAAACCCGTAATAGTATTGCCGGATGGTTTAGGGTGAGTAACGCCAATCACGGTTTTTAATCACTCTATTGTGATGAACGCCGCATTTAGCAAGCGCTTTTAGCTCGCATTTTAGCAACAAACCCAAAACAATGTTTTTTGGGGATGGATATAAACATTGTTGGTACTGACTGTAAATCTATATGCAGTTAAGGTAATGTAACCTTTTAACGAAAGGAGCGTTAATTTGAGCTGGATTAATAGGCAAGATTGCTTGATGGGTGAACATGTCATCTTAGAGCCGTTATCTTTAGAGCATGTTCCAGGCTTAATTCTGGCGGCTAACGATGGTGAGTTGTGGAAATTATGGTATACACAAATCCCCAATTTCGAGGGTATGAAAGCGTATGTCGAGTATGCTCTAGCCTGTGAAAAAAGAGGCGAAGCGGTCGCGTTTGCGGTGCGTGATAAAATATCAGGCAATATCATTGGTAGTACTCGTATTTGTCATTGGGAACAACCCCATCGTAGGCTTGAAATTGGCTACACTTGGTACGCTAAATCCTATCAACGAAGTGCTATTAATACAGAATCCAAGTTATTGTTACTGCGTTATGCATTTAATACCTTAGATGCCATTGCGGTTGAATTTAGGACTCACTGGCATAATCATGCCTCTCGAAATGCTATTTCGCGGATGGGCGCCAAGCAAGATGGCATATTACGAAATCATAAAATTCAAGCAGATGGTACCATTCGCGACACGGTGGTGTTTTCGATTATTGAAACGGAATGGCCTCAAGTTGAACAGTTTTTAAGCTCTCGTTTAGCGCATTATCAATCATTAACATTATCTACAAATTTCTAAAAATGAAGGGAAACAACCATGAACAAATCTGCTATGTGGATTTTTACTGCTTCGGCTATGTGTGTGAGTATGTCTGCATATGCAGAAGATGCTGCAGAAAAAGCATTTACTGATGAGTTAATAGAATGTGCTGCTTATTATCAAATAAGTTCAGAAGCGATTGGTGCGATGAACGCTCCACAAATGAAAGCGGTGGGAGATCGTTTAAAAATATCTGCAATTGATGCTGTCGCTATAGCGGGCAAGTATCGTGCACCCGCAAAAGTTGAAACAGATGTTAGCGAAGCTAAACAACAGCAAATTGATAAATTAGCTGGGTCGAATAATTTAGGCGCATTGATGTCAAAATACAAAGATAGCTGTAAATCGATCGTAACCAACCCACAAAAACGCTTAGATTATTGGACCATGGCGACCATGTAATCCGCTTATTTTTTGTAAAAAGACATAACCACGTTGAGGTAACTCGCGTGGTTATTTTTTTAGCCACAGCCCTTGTGGTGTTTGGATCATATGCCCAGGTTCGGCTGCTTCAATGGCTTTTTGTGCCGCGAGTGTCGCGACTTTATCAAGACTAATATTATGGCGATTAGCGATGATTTGATAATAGTGTTTGCGTTTGGCATTAATGGTGAGTACTAGCTGTTGCGTTTCGGGTGATTCAATGACAACGCCTAAATAACCATTGGGTTGCTCACCCACTATTCTGGCCGTTTTGGCCTCTTGCAATGTCATTGCCCACGCGGTGGCACACCATAATAGACTGGTTAAGCATATTGCAGTTGCTAGAGTGAATGTCGATTTCATGTTGATCACCTCAGCTTAAAATAACTCATCATTTTCAAGTAGATTATTAAGCTCTTTTTCCACTTTAATTTTAATTTCATGCTCAATTTTAACATTTAAATTAATTACAATAGGCTTATCGGGTGGTTCTATCTTTACCGTGGGCGTACAGGCTGAGAGCCATAACGATGCCATTATGGTGCTAAGACTAACTAAATATATCGATGAATATTTCACGTGGACTATCCTTTTTATGCTGCTATTGGACTTTTGTTTCAATTTTGTTTTGGAGTTGATTGCTGATCTGGGTACTTTTGTATAATTGAATTAAGTTTTCTTGGTGAGTGTAATTGAGATGAACAGGGCGCTCAATTCCACGGCTATTACCTTTTACACCAATATTTATTACCGCTTCTCCGCTTGGCGTCATATCAAATGTACTCGCCAATTCACTGTAGTTAAGATGCTCAAGTGCGGTAAAGACTAATCCAAGATAAGGTTGAGATAATTCTAGCTGATCCATTGCAGGATTTCCGGCAACTTCAATTAATCCGCCAGGTGCTCGTGCGGCGAGTTTCCCGCCTTCGATAGTCACTTTACCGTCAACGAGCTCAGCAGGTAATACGCCATCAAATAAGCCATTGGCTTTAACACCCACTTGCGGTTGCTCTTGTAAAAACGTCTCTAAACTGAGCCCTTGTAATAACAAGTATCCATAAGATTTATCATGTAGTTTTAGCACAAACTCAGGTAATAAAAAGCGTCCATCAAGCATGTCACCGCTGGCGGTAAGATTAATGTTGGTTTCGCTTAACCCTGTGACTTGCTGTAACCAGTTGGTCGGCGTTTTGTTGCCATCTTTATTGAGTTCGATATCGGCATTTAGATTCAAGTTTGTTAGCGATAACCCAAGCTTAGCTTGCTGTAAACTGATTGCGGTTTGTGGGCAGACTAATTGACTGTGGGCAAAGTGTTTTTCAGCAGCAGGAGTATTAGGACCATCGTGAGTTTGCTGCCAGTTATATTGGCATTGGGCAAACACGTCTCCACCGGTAAATGATTTATCTTGCCATTGACCTGACAAGGATGATAACTGCTGTTGAATTTTCATTTCAAACTGACTGGTGTTGTCTATTTCACTTAATGCAAAGCCTGCTACAAGTTTACTGTGGCCTTGAATAGACAAATCACTGGGTAACGGTTGGACTTTTTGTAATGTCTTCATTGCTGCTTCAATGTCGGTATCAAACGTCCATTGACCCGCTAATGATAATGGACTTTTTTTATCGGCAAATTTGAGTAAGTGATAACTGCTTAAGTTAAGTGTATCGAGTTGCCATTGCTCACTACCCACCAGTAATCCTTTGGACAAGGTAAGCTGCTGAGTGACGTTAAGCTTATCCAGCGCAAGCAGAGGTTGGCGGCGATTTTTGCCCAGTTGTTTTGTTATGTCGAGCTTATTGATGCGCCAGCTTATGTCATTAGTCGCCGGGATTTGTAGCCAATGTGCTAGCGACTTTTCGATGGCATCATCTTGATTTAACGCTAAGGATAAACCTTGGTTGATACTAATATCGGCTTTACTCACCGAGGCCTGTGTGGTCGATAGTTTACTTTTGTCCGAATGGATTGCTTGTTGGGCGATAAGTTGGCTAATTTGCACGGTAAACGGTGATAGGTTGATTTGAGTATTATGTTGTTTGAATGTCATGGTCGATGTGTCGTTGATAGTAAACCCGAATGAACCCAATTGTGTAGAGGTGTTTTTGGTCTGTTTGGTGTGTTGTTCATTATCACTGGATATGCTGCGCGAGAAGCTTGTGTGGTTGACGGCTAGGCTGGAGCTCGGGTGTAATGACAGTGTTAATTGATGTTGTTGCTGTGATATTTGACCGACTAAATGCACTTTTGCATCTGACAACGAAAGCTGATCTAAGGGGAGCTCAGGGAATAAGGCTTTAATATCTATAGCACTTGGCGCAGGCGTGGCGACTAGTACGGATGCATTTTTATTTACGCTGGCGGTTACTGGTTTTATGACCGTAGCCTTGTCGGTGGTAGATTTTTGTACTAGTTGTTCGCTCTTGTTGTTGGCCGTTTCACTCGTCGCTAAGGTTAGATCCCAGTCGACATCACTGCGAAATTGTTGATGACTGTTGAATATAGTATGTGCCAGTTTCAGCTTGCTTTGTAGCAATAACCCTTCAATGCTGACCGCCAGATCAGGGATTGACATTTGAAGCGGTAAAACATCATTTTGCAGAGGAAGAACAACTTCAATAGGATAGGCCATCTGCACATTAATGTGGGCTGGCTGGGAAGCCGATTTAGGGGTTAATTGTTCAATGATGTGTACTATTTGACTAGCATGATCATCGGCTAATAATGCAATTAACTGGTTTCTGTCGTGCTCAGAGGGTGACAGTTGATAGTTTATTGGGGCAATGTCGATTTTTATCGCGAATGTGTCAGTGGTTTTGTTGTTGTCTAACGATGCCGTTATTGGGTAGTTACCCACATTAAGCATGACGTTAACCGGTTGCTGCGGCGCAAAATAGACACTGGGCCACAGTGGAGAGTGCAAGGAGAACTCGTCTATCGATTGTTGACTGCTCATCTCGCCGCTGATTAAATCTATTTTACTCTTGGCTGTCCACAGGCCGTCAATGGTCACTTGCTGCTGACGAATGGGTTGCAGTATTTGTGACAACTGTTTGTGTAAACCATGAAGCATATTATTGGTTTGCGCTTGTTGTGAGTGCGCTTTGCTGGTTAATAAGCTTAAATATTGCTCTAACGACTCAAGCCCTTGATAGCTTAAGCCTAAATCAACTAGGGTGGTAAATTGCCATACACGTTTGTCTAAGGTGGCATTGAGACTAAATAGCGGGAAGTCATTAAAACGCCACAAAGTATTTAGCTGACCTTTTTGGGTCAATGTGAGCTGGTCCATTTTTAAAGTGTGTTGCTGTGGGGTATTTTTATCCAGCACAGGAAGCTTAATGTTAATTTCACCTAACTCAATCATCGGCAATTTAGCCAGGTTGAGTTGCATTGCAGCCGGTGATTCTTCAGTTTGTTGTGATTGACGAATGAAAAAACTGTCACCCAAATCAACATAAACACTTTGTGTTTTGATACTTACAATATCGTCAGCGCTGATTTGTTGGTTTTTAAGGATTTGCAGGCTGTCTCGCAGTTCAAGGTTAAACTCTTGAATCGCGATATGACTGTCTTCAATTTTCAATACCAGTCTAGGAATATAAAGATGATTGAATGAGACATATTCCGCATCAAAGTTAAGGACTTCGATATGGTTATCAGCCAATAAGTTATTCAGTATTTTGACCGCAAGAGGCTTGGCATTTTCGATGATGGCCCACACTAAAGCGACTGTGCAAAACAGGATAAAGAGTAAGATCTTGTTAAGGCTAGATATGCGCAATAGTAACTCGCTTTACGTTTGCTTGTTCAATGGTAACAAGGTGCTCGTTATAATGATTTGGTTGTATGAGGTTCATAACATCACTCATTACAACAATGCTATTCATTATCTTAGCTTCTGACAAACACTTTGTAAGTGGTATTAAACATTGTTTATCAAGTGCAACTTAAGATGAAAACATATGGGGGGTAAACAATTCAATTCATCAGTAAGTGACTAATAATTAGTGACTAACAAAGAGTGACTTATTAAATGTTATACCCACAAATTGATTAGCTTAGCATGGTATTAACATCAATTTGTTAAAATCTATTACATTATTAATCTAGGTGTAATCTAGTGTTAATCCTAATAAAAAAGGCGCTGATTAGCGCCTTTTTTTGTCAAAACATCGTCATTACCGTTTTAAGATAACCAATATGATGTTATTTATTTCAGCAAAGGTTCTACAACCATGTGTTGAAGTTCAATTGGGGCAATGGCATGCAGGGCATCCATTGCGGCACCGACTAAGGTAATCTTTCCTACAGATGATTCCACTAATACTGCCCGCTTTATTTCACTGTATTGACGATTGTTGCGAATTAGATTGGATAAAGCCATTTGCATCGGTTGCATTGATGGATTAAATGCCGCACTTTCAGCATAGCGGCCGCAGAAAGTGGCGCCATCGTTGGTTTCTAACACAACAGCTGCATTGCTATTGGTGTATGGCGCATAACTTAGCCCCATTTGGTCAATGGCTTCGATGATCATTGGGTCATCTGAATCACAATTAAATTCTAGCTCACGTTTACTTAATAGTGGCATGGTGACATCTAAGTCTGCCGGTCCAAAAGCATAAGGTAAATAATGGGCTAACGTTTGGGTTTCTTGCTCTGGTAGGTGAATGTTAATCTTACTGCCATTGACCAGTTCGTTCATAAATTGACGGCAATGGCCACATGGGCTGAAATTAACAATAATATCAACAACTTCTGTTTCACCACTTAACCACGCATGACTGATGGCACTTTGTTCTGCATGTACACTGTGGAATAACGCTTCACCGGGTAATTCTAAATTGGCGCCCATGTACAAGTCACCACTGGCTCCTTTTGCAATGGCGCCGACGTAAAACTCGCTTATTGGTGGGTTTGCAAGTGCTGCTGCAATGGGCAATAAGTCCATGAGCACTTGCTGTTCTGGTTTACCGCTTGCCTTGACAAGGCCTGCAAATTGGCTGGCATCAATATGACCACAAAATTGGTCATGTAATAATGGCACAAGTGCTGTAGCCAAAGGCTTGTCTAGTTGAGTAATGCTGTTTAAAAAACGATTTTGCATTCCCTTAATCCTTAAATGAAATAAATTGAGCAAAGTGAAGATTCACTATAATGATTGTAAATATTGATATAGGGCTTTTAATAGCTTTTGTTTGTGTTCATTCTCGCTGGTTTCTTCGACCAGGTTCTCGAGTTTAATCACATAATCGGCATCAGATAAGCGTTGTTGACAGAAATCTCGCCATTTACGAGCTTCACTGTCTGTTAATGTTCCTGGGTAGTTACGGGCCCGGAAACGAAACAACATTTCATCGATACGAGGATCATCAAACTGCAATGCCAACGCCGCTAGGTTACGAGGTTCGGTATGACAAATAATGTCAATTTTAGATTTATCTGCATGGCTAAAAAAACCGCCGCTATAAAGCATTAAATCAGGATCGGTAATCGGTTTGCGATTTGATTCAAGTTCAAATACTTGGTTAAGCTTTTCACGTAATTCGGGATGGTTTTTTAAGCGTTTATATTGCTCACGTGCAAATGCTTTATCAAACTGTAATTTCTCCGCGACCTCGTCATCCAGTAATTTTGGCGAACCAACAAAAGGGCATTTGTTAAGCTGAATTTGCTTGAGCGGTATTGGCAGCTCATTTTCTGATAATTCTTGACGAGGAGTGTACATACGATCGTTAATTTCTTGCGCGGACAACTCTATCAAAGGTGAGATGTCCATGGCCAAATTAACGCAGATAACTGAATTTTTATTGGTTGGATGATACGCCACAGGTGCAATCAACGTAGTACAGCCTTGAAGCGCACTAATTTTCGAGCTGACATGAACCAAAGGTTGCATTTTTAATACATCAACGTGGTCAGCAACCGCTTGTTTACGTCTTAAATTAAAATAATACTGGTACAGTTTAGGTTGTTTCTGCTTTATCAGTTTCGCCATTGCAATGGTGGCGTAAACATCAGACATGGCATCATGGGCTTTTTCATGACTTAAGCCATTCGCTTGGGTGAGTAACTCCAGTTTAAAACTGGGTGAGCCATCTTCTTTCTTTGGCCAATTAATACCGTCAGGGCGAAATGCATAGCAGGCTCTAACTAAATCAATAATATCCCAACGCGAATTACCGTTTTGCCATTCTCGTGCGTAGGGATCGATAAAGTTACGATAGAAACCATGACGACTGACCTCATCATCAAAACGTAATGAATTATAGCCCACGACACAGGTGTTAGGCTGGCTAAATAACGTATTGATACGTTTCATAAACTCAGCTTCAGGTTCGCCTTTAAGATTAGCCAGCTGCGGAGTGATACCGGTAATTAATATGGCTTCGGGAGACGGTAAGTAGTCAGGCGCGAGTTTGCAATAAAAGGTTTCAGGTTCACCAATAATGTTCAACTCTAGATCGGTTCGAATACCCGCAAATTGTGATGGGCGATCTTTGCTTGGATTTGCCCCAAAAGTTTCATAATCGTGCCAGAATAAAGTGGGTTGAATTGCGTTAGCCATAGTAAATATAAGATCCTTTTCGCGATTAAATCCATGTTAACATTTATCAGCATAAAAAAATGATAATGAGATAAAGTTCAATACAAATTTTCTAATATAGCCTTGTTTACTGGTGACTAATGGGGATTTGCTGGTTACAATTTAACGAAGTAATTAAGGAATATTCTATGGATCACCATCTCTTTACTCAACCAAGTGTTTGCGAAATTAATCAACCTACTGCGTTGACACTGCGCTTATCTGAAAGTGTGAGTGATTTATTAGTGTTATCAACGATGAGTAATCCTTTGGTTGAGTTTGTGGTGAGCCAAGTTAATCATACCCAAGCGACACTAATTATACGTATCCAACCGTTTTTGACTTTTGCTTTTGAGCATACGCAGCCATTAATCCAAACGCCAGCTCAACGACGATCCGTGGGGCAGGGGATTAAATTATATCCTTCAATGGGAGTGGCTCCTCGCGTGTGTATCGAGCAACTTAGAAGAGGGGTGACGATTAATATTAACGTTGATGAGGATATGTATTTTAGGTTATCAGCCGAAGCTCGTTTTGAACTGGTGACTTTAGAAAATGACTTACGGATTTTGAGTGAACCTCAAGCACTCGTTATGGCTAAAGCGATATTAGGGCGTAAGTTTGATTATAATGAGCCCTCTAACATGCTTGCCGTTCATATTAGTGAATTAGAGCAAGTCCGACGAGAATTACGTGATTACCTCAGTGGTGAGTCGGGCAAAATCCACCCTGGTGTCTCAACTGAACTATTAAAACTTGATCATTTATTGCAAAATAAGCACCAATGGTTGTTGCGAACCTATCATCAGTCATTAGAGCGTCCTAATTTGGGGCGTTCATCCAATGAACAACTTTATAATAATGAGCAATTACAACGTAAATTAGATTGTTTTGAACTATTAGCCCCTAAAGATGTGTCGGAAATGGTCACTAAACTGTGTGATGACGATCTTTAATTTTTCAGTAACTCTAGAGTCCACCCATGTCTTATATTTGCCCTATTTGCAGCGCCCCGTTAGTGAAACAACAAAATGCTTGGCAATGTGAACAACGTCATCAATTTGATTGTGCCAAAGAAGGTTACGTTAATTTACTGCCTGTTCAAAAAAAGAAAACCAAAGACCCTGGTGATAACAAAGAAATGATGTTCGCTAGAAGAGAGTTTCTTAATCAAGGCTTTTATCAGCCCTTAAGCGACAAGGTTAACCAGTTGGCGTTTGAATATGCTCCAGATGCCAATAAGATACTCGATATAGGCTGTGGTGAAGGGTATTACAGTCATCGATTGTTTGAAGCGCTGCAATCTGTCACTCAATCCCATTGTGAGCTTTTCGGGGTAGATATTTCTAAATCTGCGATTCGTTATGCAGCCAAACGCTATTCGGATCTGCATTTTTGTGTGGCGAGTGCGTTTGAAATGCCTTTGGCAAATAATAGTTTTGATTTAGCGATCCGTATTTATGCGCCCTCTAAGATTGAAGAGTTACAGCGGGTGATAAAACCGGGTGGAATATTAATTACGGTTTCACCTGGTCCTACACATCATTATGCATTAAAGAAGAAAATTTATAGTGAGCCCAAGCTGCACCCACAAGGCCCCTTGGTATTGGATGGTTTTACATACTTAGCTCACGAAGCGTTGAGCTATTCACTATCGCTAACCCATGCAGACGATATTGATCATTTTCTTAATATGACACCTTACGCCTGGAAGTTGAGTGATTCACAGAAGTCTCAAATAATAGAGCAAGGGCTTGAGTGTGAGATAGACTTTAAAATCGAAATTCATCAACGCGAACAAGAAACAATCAGATCATTGATATAAATAACTATCTGATGCTCAAAGATAAACCATTTTGTCATGTCACCAATTAAATACTATCTTTTGATTGATGTTTGTTGACTTATCTCGAGAATGGTTTATAGTCTACTCAGCTTGAAGGTTGGGCTTATATTTATCAATACGACCAGTTTCGTCCTGTAAACATAAGTAATACCGGCATTTTCCAGCTTTACTGCCGTTAAGGCTTTAACTATTTTTTTCTACAGGATTTATATATTATGTCTCAAGTTACTGGTGTTGTTAAGTGGTTTAACTCTGATAAAGGTTTCGGATTTATTGAGCAAGAGTCTGGTCCAGACGTTTTTGTTCACTTCCGTGCTATCAATTCAGACGGTTTCAAAACTCTTGACGAAGGTCAGAAAGTTTCTTTCACTGTGACTCAAGGTCAGAAAGGTCCTCAAGCTGAGAACGTTTCAGTAGTTGGTTAATATTTAGCTTTAGCTAAATGTTAGGACTTTAAAACTGTAACAATTTATTGTTGCAGTTTTTTTTTGCATTTTTTATGTGTGTTGCCATCATCTAATCATCTAATCATCTAAATCATCTAATCATCTAATCATCTAAATCATCTAATCATCTAAATCATCTAAATCATCTAAATCATCTAAATCATCTAAATCATCTAAATCATATAATCATCAGTTTCACCTCATTGTCTAAGTTATTAATCTCATTTATATCCTTATGAATAGCGTAGCAATTACATTAAATATTACGTCGCTTACGCTTGTTAGTTTAAGGTAGCCAAAATAACTATTCCATAAATAACCATGCCATAAAATAACTATGCCCTAAAATAACTATGCCCTATATGGACCCTAAGCTTTTATAACACTTTTGATTAATCGGTTCACTAGCATACATTTAGCGTCTAAATAGGCTTTTTGCCAGCGTCATGATGTAAATCTAAAACCTACTACCTTCTCTCTACATTGGCATTTAAGCCTTCTCCTTAGTTGTAGCGATTTGAACTCCCGCAGAACAACAAGATTACTGAACATGATTGCTACCTCCACTTCCGACTCAATAACATGACTCGTTATTTGATTGCCCTAGGGAGTGTTGGCGATATAAACATAACTACCCAAGGGAATTGGCGATTGTTCGTACGCCATGATGGCAAGGGGCTGTTAGCTAGTTAACATTAGCGTGGGATATGTAAACGGTGGTCAGCTTGTCCTGCTAACGGCTTTGACGTCTGTAGTAATTGGCTTGTAATGGATAGGCTATTGAGGGGGCAATGCTCTGCTCGAAAAAAAGTGGGCAAGTTTGAGAACAAATCGCTGAAACTATTTTGACTTATATCGAGCAGTGTTACTTCTTGCTCACGTTGAGGTTATTTGCATTAATGATATTTATTGAGGGGCGAGTGAAGAGGCTTTTCAGTTTAATGCACTTGTTGTTAGAGTAAGGATTGTTTTAGAACACTTGCCGTGAGGGGGGTAGCTGTTTAGATAATTTGTTTGAGAACTTTTTTCGTTTTAGAGTAAATACAGTTCTGGGGATTTAACGGTGACAGAACTTGCTGTGCAGTGGCTTAGCGGTAATATTGTTAATGAATTTACAGTGTTCAGTGATGGGAGTGTAAATCGTTTTGCATTATGCTGACCAGATGCATTACTGATGTGCACAAGGATACCATCGCTTATTAATTAGGTGAGTCATCACAGATTAATAAGCAATGGCATTGACTAGAGCCCTCTGGTTTTTCAGTCTCTTTTTGGTAACGCTAATCCATTTCTCATCAGTATTAAAGCGTTGTTTTACCCATGACGATGGGTTAAGAAAACAAAGTTTCCTCTAAGGTTCTGCCTTTAAGCAATGCCTTATATTGCCACTGATGGGTAGTAAATAGCTCAAATAACTGCATTTCAAGGGTAAAGCCAGATTGTTTTTGATACTCAATTACATACTGCTCATCACTAATTCGTCTTACTTCAATAATGTCGTTAAGGCCTAATAACTGCTGATGTAGACTGTCCATGTCGCACTGTTTCATGGTGAGTGTGAGGAAGTCTGTGGCTTGACTGGCGTTTATAGAGACGGATTGTTGCAGTTTTCCATGTTCAAGATAGACAACTTGGTCGCATAGTTTTTCAAGTTCATCAAGATTATGTGAACTGATCACAAATGTCGTATTACCGGATAAGTCTTTAACAATCTGCCGAATTTTTTTCGCATTGGCAGGATCAAGTCCGGCTGTGGGCTCATCGAGTAATACAATTTTGGGTGAACCCATCAGTGCTTGAGCAATTGATACCCGTTTACCCATGCCGTGGCTTAAGCTTTTAGGTTTGGCATCAGCGGAATCGGTTAAATCCACAAGAGTAAGCACTCTTAACGCTTCTTGCTTGGCAGCCGCGACTGTCATGCCTTGCAATTGAGCGAAAAACTGCAGTTGCGACACAATCGTAAAATTAGGGTCTAATGCGGCATCTTGTGGTAATGCCGATAACAGCCCCTGTAGCGCTTTGCTACCAGGCTTATGACCTAAAATCCTAATACTACCTGTGGTGGGTTGAATATAACCGCACAATAAACTGAATAGGGTGGTTTTACCGGCACCATTGGGACCCACTAATGCGATAGGAGCACCTTCAGTCAAGGTTAACGATACGTTATCGAGTGCAAGTTTATTGGCATATTGTTTAGAAAGGTTGTCACATTGAATAATACTCATAGTGCGCTCCGACTCATCAAGACTTTACCGACAAATAAAATAACTGCAGTTTGCAGTAAAGGAATGGGAGCAAGTGCCAATGAACTTAATCCTTGGGTGTTGATCAAACTCGCAATTTGCGAGCCAGGAAGACACCAATTTAACCAGCTGAGTTGTGGGAAATTCATATTCACTATGGCGATAACAATCGATACAACAGCCCATAAGATGATCGCAAAAATACTTGCTTGCCTGGCTGAGTTTGCTTGTAATGACAGCACCGCCATGGCAGCAGTATAAGGCAGTAATATAATCACTAGGTTAACCATCACTAAAAGACTGGTTGTTATTGATGGCAATAATAATGATATATCACGAGATGATGCCAGTGCTATGGTCGCTAATAGCGTTAAGATGATCAACATAAACTGAATAAGCATTTGACCTAAGAAACGACCAAAAAACAAACTAGTACGACTGACTCTTAATGTTAGAAATCGCAAGCTACCACGTTGTTTATCTGAACTAAATTGATCAGCTGCTATAAAAATACTAAACATTGGAAACAGATAGAGTGCCGCCAACCAGAACACGGCAAATTCTGCCACAGGCCATTCGAAGAGATGACGTAAACTCCCAGGCCCAAACAGTGCTTCGGTAAAGTTTTTAAAGCTGGGCAGCATGATAAATTCAGACGCACTCTTAATAGGATAAAGCAATAAAATGGCCCAAATTAACATAAAGGCAATTAATGAAATCATGCCGCTTTTATTACTAAAACGTTTGGTGAGTTCATATTTGGCTAATAACCCAATATGAGTAAGTGTCGACGGAGAGGTGGTACGGTCCATATCTATTCCCTTGCTTAACCCGTTAATGGAAAGCATAAATTAGTTTAATAGCGTCTCTAAATGCGCGATTTTTTGCTCGAGTAAATCAACTCTTTGCTCAAGCTCTGTGACCCGATCGTTTGGTTGTAAAGAGTGCTGAGTGTGAGTAGAAACCTCAATGGCGTGACTACTATTCACTTGATAGTCGTCGACTTTGCCACTAAAGCACTCAAGGAAGCGGCAATCACGTTTATTAGCTTCTCGAGCGAGTGGCACTACTGACGGTTTTTCCCGTTGGCTTAACGCCAGCAATGCGGTCTCAACTTGCGACATATCAGTAAATTCGTGGAGTCGGTTGGTACGGGTTTTTAGTTCCCCTGGTGTTTGTGGGCCACGAAGTAATAACACACAGATTAATGCGACTTCAGCACTGGTTAACTGTAATTCACTGAATTCGGTATTACAAAAGCGATGCTTATATTTTACGACTCGGCTGCCAAAACCCGATTGCTCGCTGATTAAGCGTTTTTGGGTAAGGTCATCTATTATCGTTTGTACTTGAGATTCGCTCAGTGACATAACCGGTTCGCGACTGCTTTTTTGATTACATGCTAAGGCGAGTGAATTTAATGACAGAGGATATTGATCAGGAGTCGTGAGTTCTTTTTCGAGCAAGCATCCGATAACTCTAGCTTCTAGTTGGGTTAATTCCATACACAGTATCCTTTTAATGAAAAGCATGATTCTATTACTTTTATAACAGAGGCATGCTTTTTCTCAAAGGATTGGACTAGTTTACTCAAGTTAATCGAATATTGTTCACACAGTTAACCGAATACCGTCAGTTTCGATGGTGATCTCACCGGCTTTAAATAAGCCGCCAATGGATTTTTTAAAGGCTTTTTTACTCATGCCGAGTTTGTCATAAATGACATCTGCATCCGTTTTGTCATGTAAGGGTAAAAAACCGTTCGCGCTGCGCAGTTTATTGATGATCAAACGGGCATTTTTATCCAGCTCGTCTTTATCACCTTTTTGCAGTACAAGATCAATTTTGCCATCACTGCGGATGGTTTTAATAAAACCAGTGACCTTTTGTCCAAAGCGAAGTTTTTGAAACACTTCATTTTGGTAAATAACGCCCCAATGCAGGTGATTGATAATGGCTTTATAACCTAAATCTGTCGTGCCGCCGATGATCAAGTTAACTTGTTCGCCTTGGGTGTAGTGTGCTTCAGTTTTGTCGACAAACTTATCCAGTTTAGAGGATGCCATAATGCGTTCATCGGCATGGTTGGCATGGACATAGACTAAGTATGAGTGGCCTTCTTCTGCCGGTTTGTGTTGCTCACCAAAGGGTAATAATAAATCTTTGTCTAAACCCCAATCTAAAAATGCACCGAAAGGCCCAGTGGCAATCACTTTTAAATAAGCATATTCACCTACTTGGGCCAGAGATTTTTGGGTGGTGGCAATCACAATGTCTTCAGAATCTAGGTAAAGAAACACATCGACCATATCCCCGACATTACAACCGGTAGGGACAAATTTATTAGGAAGCAAGACTTGTCCAAGCTCTTGAGCATTTAGATAAACCCCAAAATTAACTTGTTTAACGACTTCTAATGAATAACGTTTACCGATCTGTATCATGAATGACTCTACTTTAATAAAAATGAAAAGATGATCTTAATAAAAACACTTAATTATACACGTAAAATTCGCTCACGTTGTGTCAATTAATCGCTATCTAAAATCATTTGCTGTTATCACTGTCTTTGTCGATGTTTACCATGGGAATTGTTGGCAAATTATTATCAAAATTAATCGGTAATTAACTTGCATTACACATGATTGCAGGTTTTAATTGCGCCGTTTTTAAAAAGGTCGAAAATGTGTTAAGTATGAGCTGAAAAGTGAACTAATGAACCCCTTAATGAGTAAAATACTTGTTACAGTCTTCAGCCCATGCTCAGCAACCAATATTTGCATGCTTTGCAAATATCTGCGTAAGATGTTCGACAGTAAAAGGTGCTAAAGACGATAACAATACGGCGCAGTCTAAAACTCGTTAGCTGTGTGCTTATTTCGTCTGTCACAGGTTATACAGCCATGATGAAAGTGCTGGTAAACCTGTTAATTTCTGAGTTAACGTTACGGCGTTATCTGGATTATTTAACAAGCAGTGGCTACCGATGGGGGCGCTGCTAACGTTGATACAAATACGGAAAATAATTATGTCTGATTGGTCTATCGAAGATGCTCGCTCTGGTTATAACGTGATTCACTGGAGCCAAGGTTTTTATGGTATTAGTGAAGATGGTGAAGTGACAGTGTCACCTAACCCACAAAATCCGGATCATAAAGTTGGCTTAAATGAATTAGCCAATAGTATGGTTGAAGCAGGCGTTTCGTTACCGGTATTAGTCCGTTTCCCGCAGATTTTACACCATAGAGTGGAAAGTCTATGCGAAGCATTTAATGATGCAATTAAGAAATACGATTATCAAAATGATTATTTGTTAGTTTATCCGATTAAAGTAAACCAACAAAAAACGGTGGTTGAAGAAATTCTAGCCAGCCAAAAATCGAAAGAAGTTCCACAGTTGGGACTTGAAGCCGGCAGTAAGCCAGAGTTAATGGCAGTTCTTGCGATGGCGCAAAAAGCCAGTTCAGTTATTGTATGTAACGGTTACAAAGATAAAGAATATATTCGCTTAGCATTAATCGGCGAAAAGCTAGGCCATAAAGTCTATATCGTGCTTGAAAAAATGTCGGAACTTAAAATGGTATTGGCTGAAGCTGAAAAGCTAGGGATCACTCCACGTTTAGGTTTACGTGTGCGTTTGGCTTTTCAAGGTAAAGGCAAATGGCAAGCCAGCGGTGGCGAAAAGTCCAAATTTGGTTTGTCTGCAGCACAAGTGTTGAAAGTTATTGCTGAATTAAAAAGTGCTAATATGCTGGATTCTCTCCAGTTATTACACTTCCATTTAGGTTCGCAAATTGCCAATATTCGTGACATTCGCCAAGGTGTAAGCGAAGCAGGCCGTTTTTACTGTGAATTGCGCCAACTCGGTGCCAGCATTGATTGTTTCGATGTGGGCGGCGGGTTAGCGGTTGACTACGATGGTACACGAAGCCAAAGCAATAACTCAATGAACTATGGTTTAAATGAGTATGCTAACAATATCGTCAACGTATTAACCGATTTATGTAATGAGTACGAGCAACCAATGCCGCGTATTATTTCTGAATCTGGTCGCCATTTAACGGCGCATCATGCGGTGTTAATTACTGATGTGATTGGTACTGAAGCGTATCAACCAGAAAATATTCAAGAACCAAGTGAAGAGGCGCCGCAATTATTGCACAACATGTGGCAATCTTGGTTAGAAATCAGCGGTCGATATGATCAGCGTGCGATTATTGAAATTTATCATGATAGCCAAAGTGATATTGCTGAAGCACACTCATTGTTTGCTGTGGGTCAATTAAGTTTGGCTGACCGAGCTTGGGCAGAACAAGCCAATTTACGTGTTTGCCATGAAGTGAAGGGATTATTAAGTAACAACAATCGTTATCACCGTCCCGTGATTGACGAATTGAATGAAAAATTAGCAGACAAGTTTTTCGTTAACTTCTCATTATTCCAGTCATTACCTGATGCATGGGGTATTGATCAAGTGTTCCCTGTGTTGCCTTTATCGGGTTTAGATAAAGCACCAGAGCGCCGTGCGGTAATGTTAGATATTACCTGTGACTCTGATGGTATTGTTGATCAATACGTTGACGGTCAGGGAATTGAAACAACTTTACCCGTCCCAGCGTGGAGCGCAGACAGCCCATACCTGATTGGTTTTTTCATGGTGGGGGCATACCAAGAAATCTTGGGTGATATGCATAACTTGTTCGGTGATACCAACTCAGCTGTTGTGCGTATCGATGAGCGTGGATCAAGCCAGATTGAGTCTGTTTTACAAGGCGACACGGTAGCTGATGTGCTACGTTATGTGAATTTAGATGCGGTAGACTTTATGCGCACCTATGAAGAGCTTGTGAATCAACATATTGTTGAAGAAGAGCGCGCCAGTATCCTAGAAGAGTTACAGTTAGGGCTTAAAGGCTACACTTACCTAGAAGATTTTTAATCTTATTTACTACATTAACTTGTTATTCAAAAAGCCTAGTTACCGCAGGTCGCTAGGCTTTTAAGTTGCTAAGATGTTTTTTGAAGGTTCAGAGAAAAAGTTAGAGATTATCGTTAATGCATCAGCCCCTAAATTACGGTCATTAGATCGAACATTTTGGGTGGGGCTTGTTGCTGCCTCAAATGCAGATATTTTATCTAGCATAAGTAATGAATATTGCGATGCTTATTTACTGAGTGAATCGAGTTTATTTGTTTGGGATGATCGACTCGTTATGCTCACTTGCGGCACTAGCTCGCTAGTAGAATCAGCATGCTACTGCATTGAACGTTTAGGTGAACAAGCTATTGCATATGTTTGTTATCAGCGCAAAAACGAATACTATGCCCATTTACAAGCAAGTTCTTTTGGCGACGATGTGCTTAGGTTAAGGCATTTTATTGCGGGGCAGGCCCACCGAATGGGTCATTTAGATAGCCATCATCACTATACTTTTACTACCGACAAAGAGTATCAAGCCAGCCGGTTTGATACCACCAATGAACTGCTGATGTATCATATTTCGGGTCCGATAGCGGATTATTTACGGGGTGATCAGCAATCAATGGTTCAAATTGGGCTGATGCTGCAACTGGAACAATTATTTAATGGTTTTAGTATTGATCAGTATTTATTCAGTCCGCTAGGCTATTCAATCAACGGTATTCGGGGTTGTGAATATTTTACAATACACATTACACCACAAGAAAATAGTTCTTATGTGAGTGTTGAAACCAACATTGATCTCACCACAACTCAGGTTGATATCTTTGCTGAGCTAGTAAGATTATTGCAGCCTAACAGCTGCGACATTATTGGTTTTAATAGTAATATTGCCAATAAGCAGTTTTTAAAGTACTTGTGTTTAAGCCAGTGCGCGATGACAATCGAACAAGGTTTTAACATACACTTCAGCCACTATCAGCAAGATTGCTTAGAAGTGCTAAACCCTACATTATTGTAATTATCGGCATTTGCCATATTTTTGATAGTCTATGACTACTTTCACAGAAAAACCTGATTATTTGCTTTCTTCAAACGCATTAGGGTATTTACGCCAGCCACTGAATGTTAAACCAACGGAGTCTGATGCCGGTGGTAGTGATTGGTTTACCCTTTTTATATGGCAACAACAGGTCGTTCAGGTGGTCGTATGGGGCATTAGGCCATTCGCCAAGCATCGGTAAATTTACCATGCACCGCGTGAAGGGTTGATTGATGTTGACCATTTAATACAAAGTGGTATTCGTACCGAATACCACAAAGAAGGCCACGGCTTTGAGGTGGTTGATGCCGCAACGGCCAATGACTTAACGGCGCAACACATTGTTGAACAAGTGCGTGCTCGCGTCGTTGATATGCCGTTATACATCACGTTCGACATTGATTGTGTAGACCCGGCTAATGCTCCGGGCAATGGCACGCCTGTTTGTGGCGGATAAACCAGTGATAAAGCAATGAAAATTATTCGTGGATTACGTGGTATGAAGGTTGTTGGTATGGTTGTTGAAGTGGCGCCAGCATACGATTCGGCTGAAATTCTGCGCTTGCAGGAGCGACTCTGGGCCTTGAAATGCAGCATGTCTGGGCAGAAGGTAAGGGCTTAATTAAAAAGTAATTTCAACTTTATCATTAAGCACATTCGCCAACGTGCTGACGTTGGCTTTTTTGTGCCTGCTCAGCGTAGAATAGATCTCGCAAGGTTAATGAGGAGCCAATATGAGTGATTTAAGTGATATTCGCCGTGAATACACCCAAGGTGGATTAAGACGGGCCAATTTGCCTACTAACCCGATGGATCTGTTTGAACAATGGATGCAACAGGCCACAGAGGCACAACTTACCGATCCGACAGCCATGTCTATCGCAACGGTTGATGAGGATGGTCAGCCATTTCAACGTATTGTGTTGCTGAAGAAATTTGACGATAAAGGGTTTGTGTTTTTTACCAATCTAGAAAGTCGCAAAGCAAAACAATTAGCCGTTAACAGTAAAATCAGTTTACTGTTTCCTTGGCATGCTCTTGATCGCCAAGTGGCAGTATTAGGGCAAGCGGAACCATTATCTATATTGGATGTGGCTAAATACTTCATGTCCAGACCCAAAGACAGTCAAATTGCCGCATGGGTATCCAAACAATCGAGCAAGATTTCTGCGCGGCAAGCACTGGAAGGGAAATTTGCCGAAATGAAGGCCAAATATGCTCAGGGTGAAGTGCCATTACCTAAGTTTTGGGGCGGATATTTAGTCCGTCCAAGCAGTATCGAGTTCTGGCAAGGAGGTGAGCATCGTTTACATGACAGATTTATTTATACCAAAACCGATGCTGATTGGAATATTGATCGGTTGGCACCTTAATGAATGTTAATGAAGTGGAGCCTTTAGCGGTGATAACCAATAAAATCTGGGTTGATGCTGATGCTTGTCCCAATCCAGTGAAAGAGATGTTGTTTCGGGCATCTGAGCGTAAGTCGATTCAATTGGTGTTAGTGGCTAATCAAATGATTAACGTGCCAAGATCACCGTTAATTAGCATGATCCGAGTGAGTTCCGGTTTTGATGAAGCAGACAACTACATTGTTGAACAAGTTGTCAAAGGGGATTTAGTGGTCACCGCTGATATTCCTCTCGCGTCAGATGCAGTTGATAAAGGTGCGCTAGTATTGAACCCTCGTGGTACCGTGTATACCGCTGAAAATATCAAACAGATACTAACTATGCGTGATTTTATGGAAGAAATGCGTAGCAGTGGCATACATACTGGCGGCCCGAATAGTTTTTCGCAAACGGATAAGCATGCGTTTGCACAAGCGTTAGATAAATGGTTGGCTAAATTGATCCCCAGCAAGATATAACGAAATATTACTCTATACTTAATCTGACTTTCAATACAAAGGACTTTATGATGAAAAAATGGTTACCTTTTTTAGCCGCGAGCTTGCTGAGTACATCTGTGATGGCAGGCGATTGGCAAGTCAATCAAGATCATTCTCGGGTGAGCTTTATTTCGATTAAGAAAGCCGATATTGCCGAAGTACATCATTTTAAACAAGTTGCAGGTGAATTAACGGATGCGGGTGCATTTTCTTTATCGATTGATTTAACCAGTGTTGATACCGGAATAGAAATTCGTGATCAGCGAATGCAGACTGTGTTGTTTGAAGTTGCGCAGTTTCCAAAGTTAACCTTGGATGCGGTGGTTAATCCCAAATTGTTGGCAGGATTAAAAGTCGGTGACACGCTAACGACTCAAGTTGAAGCAACCATTTCACTACATGGTCAGAAACAACAAAAAAGTTTTGAAGTGTTAGTGGCTAAATTATCTGACAAGAAAATGGTGATTTCAAGTTTAGCGCCAGTGATTATTCAAGCAAATGAATTTGGCCTTGTGTCGGGTGTCGAAAAACTTAAAGAAATGGCGGGTTTGCCGAGTATCAGCTTGGCAGTGCCAGTGTCATTTGTGCTAACCTTAGCGCAATAGTTACCTGTGGTTGTTAATGACTTTCAATCATCAAGATTGAGAGCCATTTTCGGCTAAGTAGTGTTTAAGAAAGGTGGGGCACAATGGTTACCGACAAAGACGGCTACATGCATTTAATTCAGTATTTAACTGAACATTTAGGGCTGTTTGAGTCGTCTGAAAATACCGTAAATACAACGGAAACTGTTATGGAACTATTTGAAGATCAGTTATCTGCTCAGATTATTATGGTATGTGGTCAAAACCCGCAATTATCATTTGCTCAGCGTAATATAGTGATCCGTGAAATTGATGCAATAGTATACGACTTAGAAGAGATTTTAGCCTCTGTTGCTAATCATCAAGCCACACCCGAACAAAGTATTTTTATTACTGAGTTTTCAGGTTTGATTAAAAATTTATTTGATCAAGAAGTTGCTCATCTGTTGCGATAAATCTACTTAACCTCAACACGGGTTAACAGATGGAATGAATATGCCAAAATCAGAATATTTGAGCTATTTAATATCGAACTTGTGATTTGATTTGCTAATAAGGTGCAGCTCTTGTGACTTACGGCGTCAATAACTAGCCTATTACAAGTCAATACAATGCAGTTAGCAGGACAAAAAACTGTTTTATAACCGTTTATTATCCCGAGCTGAGTGACTTAGTTCAGGCAGTTATTTAACTGGTTTAGTTTTTTTTGGGATCGATCATGTTTAAAAAAATTGTGATTTCTGTTGTGTCGTGTTTGCTGTCTATATCTGTGTTTGCGAGTGATAAAACCATTTTAAGTCAAGTTGAAACCATGACAGTCGCTAAGTCTGGACTACGCTATCATGCTCGCATTGATACTGGTGCGGGGAAGACTTCTCTGCATGCGGTAGATTTAACAATCATTGGCGGCGCATTCAAAAAAATGAAAAGTAATGTCGGTAAAATTGTTGAATTCACCACAGAAAATGAACGTGGTGAGAAAAAACGTATTCAAGCCGAAATTGTCAGTACGTTAAGGGTGAAGAATTCACAAGGCATTGAAACCCGTTACATGGTGAAGCTCGATGTCGGTTTTTCGGATAAGTTGCATCATATTTATGTTAATTTACGCGACCGTAGCCATATGAAATACAAATTACTCATTGGGCGTAATTTTTTAAAGCATAACTACATTGTGGATGTATCACAAAAAAGTACTTTGGTCCTTTAATTGAGTATTAAGCAAACAGGATTGATGTATACCCCGCATTAACTCGGGTGCGATAGAACGCTCATTACATGCTGCCAATATTAGCGTCGAGAAAGAACACAAGGTGTGGACTAACATTTGAGGTACATGGTTAATTCGTCATGCGTAAGGTACTGAAGCGCGTTACATGGCTTGATTAAGTGTTGGTGAACCTAGTCTGAGTTCTTAGTCGATATGGATCTAAAGACCGTACCAAAATGGGTTATAAATTATTAATTAGCCGAAACTGGTTACAGGATCACTATATGGTTGATGCGTTTAAAAAACATTAATTCCTTATTATTGGTCAATAATATCGGTCAATAAAATCGGTTAACAATACCGCTCAATATGAGCGGTATTTTTTTGTCTGTTTTGTGCTCGTATTAATAAAGCATAACGATTATTAGCCTCGGAGGGGGTAAATTGAAAGGTGTACGTTGGTTTGAGTTGAACACCGCCAGTAATGGCTTTGGTATTGACGCTACTCTGCAACCTCGTTTTCATCGGTCATTGATATAGTAAACGCTGATTTAACTCATTAACCCGTGACCACATAAAACACGCAGGTTGCGTCTTTTTTACTGACCGATTTAGGAGTAAATACCCTTGACCGCGACATGTTCAACCGCACTAAATCGGGACAGGTAACCTTGCTGTAAGCTAACCAGACCCCATCATCAACAGACTGACGATTTCGGTTGGGTAGACTCCTGAGTTAACACTTGTTGCCACGGTTACAGGCTAAGTGGGTTAATTGTAGGTAAATACAACTATTTGCTATTAAAAATACCAATAATGACTAGTAAAGTTGTACTTGCTAACGTAAAATTCCAATCTTTTATTTTAACCCCAGTCTTGATTGTTTAGTTATCATAATAAGCGTCAAACTACCGCGTCGTCACTTACTGGGTTGCCACTATGGTGAACTCGTATAGTCGACTAGACGCTCAATCGCATTTAAATGCAAAAATGCAGTGGATGATAACATGCAGCAGTTAACCGAGATCGTAGAACAAGCCTTAGAGGTCATTGATAAGGCCTGTGATCTAAAAACATTGGATGATATCCGTGTCGATTACCTTGGTAAAAAAGGTAAAATTACTGACATGATGAAAATGATGGGATCATTAAGCGCAGAAGAAAAGCCTGCCTTTGGTGCCGCAGTCAATCAAGCAAAGCAAGCCGTTCAACAACAGTTGACGGTGCGTATCGACGGATTGAAAGCATCAGAATTAGAAGCAAAATTAATTGCTGAAAATATTGATGTCACTCTTCCGGGTCGTACGCTCGATATTGGCGGCTTACATCCGGTTACGCGCACTATCGAACGTATTGAAACCTTCTTTGGTGAGCTTGGCTTTGTTGTTAAACAAGGACCTGAAATCGAAGATGATTTCCATAATTTCGATGCGTTAAATATTTCTGAGCATCATCCAGCTCGTGCCGATCATGATACTTTTTACTTTAACCCCAAAGTGATGTTACGCACGCAAACATCAGGGGTGCAAATTCGCACCATGGAACATGAAAAACCGCCACTTCGGATCATTTCTCCTGGCCGTGTTTATCGTAATGATTACGACCAAACTCATACGCCAATGTTCCATCAAGTTGAAGGGTTAATGGTTGCTGAAAACGTTAATTTTGCAGAACTTAAAGGCATTTTGCATGACTTTTTACGTAACTTCTTTGAACAAGATTTAGAAGTACGTTTTCGCCCATCTTACTTCCCATTTACAGAACCTTCTGCTGAAGTGGATGTTATGGGTAAAAACGGTAAGTGGTTAGAAGTATTAGGCTGCGGCATGGTACATCCAAATGTACTGCGCAGTGTGGGTATTGACCCTGAGAAATACTCTGGTTTTGCTTTTGGTATGGGTGTTGAGCGTTTAACCATGTTGCGCTATGGCGTAAATGATTTACGTGCCTTCTTTGAAAACGATTTACGTTTTCTTAAGCAATTCAAATAACGGAGCAAAAAGTAGATGAAATTCAGTGAATCTTGGCTTCGTGAGTGGGTTAACCCATCAGTAAGTCGTGACGCATTATCACACCAAATCACCATGGCTGGTCTTGAAGTTGACGGTATTGATGCCGTCGCTGGCGATTTTAGCGGCGTGGTCATCGGTGAAGTGGTTGAATGTGGCCAACACCCAGATGCAGACAAATTACGCGTCACTAAAATTAATGTTGGCGGCGATGAGCTTATCGACATCGTTTGTGGTGCACCAAACTGCCGTTTAGGCTTAAAAGTCGCAGTCGCGATGGTGGGCGCAGTATTACCAGGCGATTTTAAAATTAAAAAAGCCAAATTACGCGGTCAACCGTCAATGGGCATGTTGTGTTCTTACGGCGAGTTAGGTATAGACATCGAAAGCGATGGCATTATTGAATTACCGCAAGATGCACCTATAGGCCTGAATGTGCGTGAATATTTGCAATTAGATGATGCCATTATTGATGTTGACTTAACCGCTAACCGAGCCGATTGTTTAGGCATGGCCGGTCTTGCTCGTGAAGTGGGCGTATTAAATCGTCAAGCGGTAATAGAGCCTTCTTGGCAAGCCGTAACCGCCACGATAGATGCGCCGTTTAGCATCAGTGTGGTAGCGCCAAATCTTTGCCCTCGTTACTTAGGCCGCGTAGTCAAAAACATCAATATTAAGGCCGTCACGCCATTATGGATGCAAGAAAAATTGCGTCGCAGTGGTATTCGTTCAATTGATCCCATTGTTGATATTACCAATTATGTGTTGATTGAATTTGGTCAGCCAATGCATGCGTTTGATTTAAATACCTTAAACGGCAGCATTACCGTGCGTTTAGCTGATGGTGTTGAAAAGCTAACCTTGCTTGATGGCAATGAAATTACGGTACCAAGCGATACCTTAGTTATTGCCGACGACAAACAAGCTGTTGCGCTTGCGGGGGTATTTGGTGGTGAAAGTACCGGTGTAAATGAAAACACCCAAGATATCCTTTTGGAGTGTGCTTTTTTCTCTCCATTGGCCATTATGGGTAAATCACGTCGTTTAGGCTTACACACAGACGCTTCACATCGTTTTGAGCGTGGAGTTGACCCTGAGCTACAACATAAGGTCATGGACCGCGCTACTCGCCTTGTATTAGATATTTGTGGTGGTGAAGCCGGTCAAGTTGTTGAAGCGGTATCGATTGAGCATTTACCCGTAGCAGCAACTATTACTTTGCGTCGTAGCAAGTTAGACAAAACATTAGGGCATGTTATTTCTGATACTGACGTGACGGAAATTCTTGAATGTTTAGGTTTTAGCGTGAACGTTGACGGCAATGATTGGATTGTCACCACGGCAACATATCGTTTTGATATGGCGATTGAAGAAGATTTGATCGAAGAAGTGGCGCGTATTTATGGTTATAACAATATCCCTAATATTGCGCCAATGGCAGCGTTAAGCATGCCTGTTCACCAAGAAGCTGATATTTCGCTTAAGCGTGTGCGCAGTATATTTGTTGCTCGTGGTTTCCAAGAAGCAGTGACCTACAGTTTTGTTGACCCAAAAATGCAAAATATTGTTCACCCTGGCGAAGAGGCCATGGTGTTGCCTAACCCGATTTCAGTCGAAATGTCAGCCATGCGCTTATCAATGTTTACTGGATTATTGACAGCCGTAGGCTATAACCAAAGCCGTCAGCAAAATCGAGTGCGTTTATTTGAGACGGGTTTACGCTTTATCCCTGATGCACAAGCAGATTCTGGTGTTCGTCAACAAGCTATGCTGGGCGCGGTCATTTCTGGTGTTCAAAACGATGAGCATTGGTCAATGGAGTCTACAATCGTCGACTTCTTTGATTTAAAAGGTGATTTAGAAGCAATAATCGGCTTGACAGTTGCCTCTACAGAATTTAGTTTTAGGGGGGCAACACATCCTGCGCTGCATCCAGGACAATGTGCTGAAATATTACGAAATAATCGCGTCATTGGTCATATCGGTGCTATCCATCCAAAGTTGGAAAAGCCTTTTGGACTCAATGGCAAAACAATTATTTTCGAGTTAGAACTGGATGCATTATTGCACGCCCGTTTGCCGCTAGCCCAAGCTGTATCTAAGTTTCCTGCTAACCGTCGTGACATAGCGTTAGTAGTAGATGAAGCCGTTTCTGCAACTGATGTTATGAATTTGATAAGAAAAGTTGGCGAAAATCAGTTGGTTGGCTTAAACTTGTTCGATGTATACCAAGGTAAGGGTGTTGAGCCTGGCAAAAAGAGCCTCGCCATCGCACTTACATTACAAGACACTACTCGTACACTTGAAGATAAAGATATTACTGAAACTATGGTTGCAGTGGTATCGGCTCTAAAGACCGAGTTCAACGCATCGTTGAGGGATTAAAGTATGGCACTTACCAAAGCCGAAATGGCAGAACATCTTTTTGAAACATTAGGTATTAACAAACGTGTGGCTAAAGAGATGGTCGAGTCTTTTTTTGAAGAAATTCGTGAAGCACTCGAAAGTGGTGAGCAGGTCAAGTTATCTGGCTTTGGCAACTTTGACCTTAGGGACAAGAATCAAAGACCGGGAAGGAACCCGAAAACTGGTGAAGATATTCCAATTTCTGCACGCCGTGTTGTTACCTTCCGTCCTGGACAGAAGTTAAAGTCACGTGTTGAAGCAGCAAACTCGGGTAAAAAGTAGTTCACTAGTTAATACGCCAATCCGATCGGATCTGTATTACGAAGAGCCACTCTTAATTGAGTGGCTCTTTTGTTTTTGAATTTGGTAAATTTATTTTATCATTTCATTATATCCACATGATCTATAACATTATCCTTACCGTCAGAGAAATCGTGAGCAAGCTAGTTTTATAAACATGGGTATAGCACTAAGAGAGAGTGATGTTTTGATGTTGTCGGGCATAATTACTGTTCCACACTCATTAATCCTTAGTATAATGCCATTGTTATAATATGATTCTTCCCTGTGGATCAGGGTCAGTTTATTTGGAGTTTCTTTTGGCACGACAAGCAAAATATTTCGATACTCGTTTTAATAAATCACTATTACACCCTCGTCACTGGGGGACATGGTTAGCCATCGCTGTGCTGTTTTTATTTGGTGCACTTCCTGCAAGCATTCGAGATCCCATTGCGAGATTATTTGCCCGAGTAGTAATGAAAGTTGCCAAGAAACCATTGCGGATCGCAAAGGTGAATATTACGCACTGTTTTCCTGATAAGTCACCTGCAGATGTAGATGCGTTAATCAAACAGAATGTTGAAACATTTGTCATTACCTTATTGTCGCAAGCTGAGTTGCTTATTCGTTCTAAAGCGCACTTAAAACGCCGCATTCAACTTAATGGCATTGAAAATGTGCAAGCTGCCCGAGAGGCAAAACAACCGATAATTTTTATCATGCCGCATGTTTGGCCAATGGAATATGCCGGTCTGCGAATTAACATGGAAATTCCGTTAGTGACCATGGCTAAAGCCCATCGCAATGGATTATTTAATTGGTTTAGTAATCGCATGCGCAGTAGTCAAGGTGGTCGTGTGTATATGCGTGAAGCAGGGATTAGAGCTTTATTGGCCGAGTTAAAAAATGACAACAGTTTTTTCTATTTGCCTGATGAAGATTTAGGGCCTGAAAAAAGTATATTTGCGCCTTTTATGGGCACAGTTAAAGCCACATTACCGGTTGTCGGTCGCTTAGCCCAAGCCGGTAATGCACAAGTCATGCCCGTTAAGATTGGTTACGACCAGCAGGCTAAACAATTTATTATGACAGTGCTGCCAGCGGTTAATCCTGATGAGATGATTGGCAAAGAGAATGAAGCCATCGCGTTAAACAAAGTGGTTGAGCAAGTGATTAATGCTTATCCAGAACAATATATGTGGTTTTTGAAATTGCTCAAAACTCGTCCACCAGGAGAGCAAGAGTTTTACTAAATTATAACCATCACCTTGATGTAATCACAAGAATAAGAGGTTCATATGGATTTTAACGAATTGTTATCGGCCTTGTCTTTGGTGGTATTTACCTACGACGATAGCCCAATTACTTTGTTGCAGTTGTTACAAGTGCCTTTGTACATATTTTTAGCCTGGTTTATTATCACTCGTGTTGGGCGCTTGATTGTTAAAGCACTCAAACGTCGTAATGTTGGTGCCGATGCGATCCATTTATTCACTCGCATGTATTTTATTATTAGTATCGCAGTACTCATTTTTACCTGTATGGAAATTTTAAATATTCCCTTAACTGCGTTTGCATTTGTGTCAGGTGCGATAGCGATTGGTGTGGGTTTTGGTGCGCAAAACATTATTAATAACTTTATCAGTGGCTGGATTTTAATGTGGGAACGTCCCATCCGCATTGGTGATTTTTTAGAAGTAGGTGAGGCGCGAGGCGTTGTAGAGTGTATTAACACTCGCTCAACCTTGATACGCCGTAATGACGGAGTGCACATGCTAGTGCCCAACAGTCTGTTACTCGAAAACACCGTGACTAACTGGACCTTGATTGATAAAAATGCCCGAACATTTGTTCGTGTTGGCGTGGCTTACGGTTCGGACGTGATTAAAGTTCGTGAGCTAATTTATCAAGTTATTGGTGAGCGAGATGATATTTTGCCGCAACCTGAACCCTCCGTCTTATTTGAAGATTTTGGCGACAATGCATTGATTTTTGATTTAATTTTTTGGGTCAGCGCAGTGTCAGAAACTGATATCCGCCGCCGTCGTAGCGAAATTCGTTTTAGAATGTACGAGCTATTTAACGAGCATAATGTGGTGATTGCTTATCCACAACGTGATTTACATGTTGATGGTAATTTGACGATTAACCGAAGTCATAAAAGTTAATTAACACCGATTTTTGCATCAATAAAAAAGACGCCGTGGCGTCTTTTTTATTATTAATTTAACCAGCTAAAGCGTTACTTATTCGTGTCAGATTTGTTGGCTTTGGTGTGACGATCTAATAAGTTTTTATTGATGTCTGCCATCGACAAGCCTTGATCTTCAAGTAACACAATTAAGTGATACATTAAATCAGACGCTTCATTGACCAACTCTTCTTTATCATGGGTGGCTGCAGCAAGGGCGGTTTCAAGGCCTTCTTCACCGACTTTTTGCGCAATACGCTTTGTACCACGTTCAAATAATGATGCTGTGTAGCTTGAATCAGCACTTTGACCTTTACGTGAAATAATCAGCTTAGTCAGGTTATCGATAAAAGGATGGGCGTTGCCATCTGGCCAGCAGCTTTCTGTGCCGGTATGGCAAGTCGGGCCGTTAGGAATAACTTGTACTAAAAAGCTGTCATTATCGCAGTCTTTATCGATAGCAATTAAATCAAGTGTGTTGCCAGAGGTTTCGCCTTTGGTCCACAAACGCTGTTTTGAGCGGCTAAAAAAGGTGACTTGGTTAGTGGCTAAGGTTTTGGCTAAGGCGGCTTTATCCATGTAACCTAGCATAAGCACTTTACCGGTCAGGTGATGCTGCACGACCGCTGGAACTAATCCCGAAGTAGCGCCTTGTTGTTTGTCCCAGTCCACGCTTGTGCTATCAAATACAATATCAGTCATAGGTGTTCTCTTTTTTTTGCAAAATTATAAACGAATTGCGATGCTATTGGCGTGCAGATATTGCTTGAGTTCACCAATATCAATAATGCCTTTATGGAATACGCTTGCCGCTAATGCAGCGTCGACCTTGGCAAGTTCGAACACTTCTTTGAAGTGCGCCATGGTGCCAGCACCGCCAGAAGCAATTAACGGTACATCGCATATTGCCCTAACCATGCTTAATTGCTTGATATCGTAACCGCCGCGCACGCCGTCTTGGTTCATGACGTTAAGTACTATTTCACCACAGCCACGCTTTTGCACTTCTTCAACCCAATCTTGAGTATACCATTGGGTGTCTTTAGTGGCGGCTTGATCACCGGTAAACTGTTTGACTTTATAGCTGTCACTGGCAGCATCATAAAATGAATCAATACCAATAACGATACATTGGCGGCCAAATTCGTCTTGCAAACGGGATATCAAGCTAGGATCACTTAATGCTGGCGAGTTTATCGAGATTTTATCGGCACCAAAAGCCAATTTTTCACGTGCTTGTTCGATGGTTTTAATGCCACCGGCGACGCAAAAGGGGATATCAATTTGCTCCGCGACGCGGCTGATCCAAGATTTATCAATCACCCGATCGTGAGCACTGGCAGTAATGTCATAAAATACTAATTCATCAGCACCTTCAAGGGCGTAACGAGCCGCCAGCGGCACTATGTCACCGACAATTTCGTGATTGCGAAATTGTATTCCTTTAACCACTTTACCTTCGCGTACATCAAGACAAGGAACTATGCGTTTGGCCAACATTGGATTGCCTCCTTAACGGTAAATTGGTTAATTAGCAGTGCTTTGCCGATAATAATCCCCGATGCTTTACTGTCGCGTACTGCGGCGACATTGTCTAGCGTGGCAATACCACCAGAGGCTTGCCAAAGGATGTCAGGATACGTGGAAGCAAGTTCAGTATAGAGTTCAGTGTTAGCGCCAGTTAGGGTGCCATCACGGCTAATATCGGTCACTAAAGCATGTTTAAGGCCGACAGTTTCAAATTCAGCCACCAGTGATTCTAGTGACTTACCGCCACCAGACTGCCAACCCGATACCGCAACGATTTTTTCACCGGCGTCGTTAATGTTGACATCTAGCGCTAAACAAATTGCCTCAGGGCCGTATTTGTTTAGCCAGCTTTTAACCAGTTCAGGCTCTTTAACCGCTAAGGATCCAATCACCACCCGCGTGACGCCAATATTGAGCAGCTCGATAACTTGCTCTTCGGTGCGAATACCGCCGCCGACTTGAATATCCACTTCAAGTCCTGCAGCTAACTCACTTATTAACTTAGTTTGACGTTTATTAGGATCTTTAGCGCCAGTTAAGTCAACAATATGCAACAATTTTGCCCCTTGGGCTTGATAAGACTGCAATTGCGCCAATGGGCTTAAGTCAAAGGTGGTTTGCTTGTCGTAGTCACCTTGGTATAAACGCACCACTTGGCCGTCAATTAAATCAATGGCAGGAATAATCACTGTGGTGTCCCCATATTTAAAAAGTTTTGTAAAATCTTTGCACCCACTTTGGCACTCTTTTCTGGGTGGAATTGCACCCCAAAAAAGTTACCTTTACCAATAGCGGCACTGAATGATTCGCCATAGGTGCTGCGGGCTAAAGTGTATTCACTGATTGGCGCGCGGTAGCTGTGAACAAAATACACGTAGCTGCCATTTTCTATCCCAACAAACAAAGGATGATCGCTGACCTCAATTTGATTCCAGCCCATGTGAGGTAAAGGCAAGCCTTTGCTGTCTAAGTCGCCAATGTCAGTGGGTACTAGGCCTAAGCAAGTGATACTTTGCTCGCTGCGACCGCCATGTTCATTTGATAACGATGCCAGCATTTGCATGCCAAGACACACGCCCATCACAGGTTGAGTTAAGCTTTTAATCAGCTCGACTAAGTTTTTTTGTTTTAAGGCGTCCATGGCCGCACCTGCGGTGCCAACACCTGGCAATACCACTCGTGCCGCGCTGCGAATAACATCAAAGTCAGCACTGACAATGACATTAGCGTTAAGACGCTCAAAGGCAAACCGTACTGAGCTTAAATTGGCGCAGCCGGTATCTATAATAACGGTAAGGTCATTGGCCATGCTGGTAGAAGCCGTAGTAGAAGTGCTTGATGAAACCGATAGTTCTGTCATATGAACTCCTTACAGCACGCCTTTGCTTGATGGCAGTATGTCACCTTCGACCTTCACCGCTTGGCGAAGCGTACGACCGAGTACCTTAAACAGTGCTTCTACTTTGTGGTGATCGTTATCGCCTTTGGAGCCAATGTGTAAGGTGCAGCGCAGGCCATCGGCAAATGAACGGAAGAAGTGTGGCACCATCTCAATGGCCATCTCGCCGACCATTTCACGCTCAAAATCAGCATTAAATTTAATAAATGGGCGACCTGAAATGTCCATTAGGCATTCGCCGCTGGCTTCATCCATAGGCAAGCTAAAACCGAAACGAGCGATGCCGCGCTTGTCGCCTAATGCTTGGCGAATAGCATCACCAATGGCTAGGGCGGTGTCTTCCACGCTGTGGTGATCGTCGATGTCTAAATCGCCATCAACGTGCACGTCCATTTTAAAATTACCGTGGGTTTGAATTTGATCTAACATGTGGTCAAAAAAGCCAATGCCAGTTTCAATCTTACCCTTAGTTTGACTGTCTAGGTCAATGGTGACTTTGATGTCTGTTTCTTTGGTGGTGCGTACCACAGTTGCAATACGGCCTTTGCTAAGCAATACATTAGCAATGTCATCCCAATTCAGCGTTTGACGATTGTATTTATAGCTTTTAATACCCATAGCATTGGCAAGCTCAACGTCGGTTTCGCGATCGCCAATCACCGCTGAAGTGGTAAAGTCCACTTTGCCTTGAGTCAGGTAGTCTTTTACTAAGCCCAGTTTCGGTTTGCGGCAGCTGCAATTTTCATCATTAAAGTGCGGGCAAATCACCACATCGTCAAACTTCACCCCTTGGCTTGCAAATATTTGCATCATCATATTGTGCGGAGCATCAAAGTCAGCTTTTGGAAATGAATCGGTACCCAAACCGTCTTGATTGCTGACCATCACCAAGCGAAAACCCGCATTTTGTAATTTAAGCAGCGCTGGGATCACTTGTGGCTCAAACACCAATTTAGCCAAACTATCGAGTTGTTTATCGATTGCCGGCTCTTCAACTAAAGTGCCATCACGGTCGATGAATAATATGTTCTGTTTCATGTTCAATGCCTTCAATAGGGTGTAATTTTATTCGTTTTAATCTATTAATGTTAATCTATGTGGCTATCAATCTGTTCATCAGGTTATCTATCGAAGCGACTTTTGGCCCACTTCTGCTACCGACTCAGATAGGTTTTTTGTAAACAAAGAGATAATTAAATTTGTTTGTTGTTCATTGGTAAAGCTAAAGCGAATGGCATCAGCAAGACGCGGATCTTTATAGGCGCGGGCGACTACACCTGAATCACTTAAGCGTTTAGCGGCAGCGCTGACATCGGCAAATTTAGCCAGCACATAGTTACCGTTTGCCGGTAACACCTTGGCGCCATAGGCTGTAAGTGCATTGCTTAAGCGTTTTCCTTGCTCAACTAAGCTAGCCACTTGGGCTTGCATAGTGTCGATACCCGCTGGGCTTAAGGCTTTTATCGCAAGGTCTGATACTGGCAATGGCACCGGATAAGGGGCGATGACTCGCATCACTAAATCGATAATGTCATCACTGGCAAGCATAAAACCACAACGGGCGCCCGCTAAGGCAAACGCTTTTGATAGAGTGCGCAGCACGACAAGGTTAGGGTACTTACCCAGTAAATCGGCCACGCTGTAGTCAGGGCAAAATTCAATATAGGCTTCGTCTACCACCACAATTGAATTTGGCGCCGCTTGAATTGCTTGTTCAATTTTGTCTTTCGCTATCACAGTGCCAGTTGGGTTATTTGGGTTACAAATAAACACAATTTTGGCATTGCCGATTTGTGCTGGCCAATTTTGAGGTAACTGATAGTTATCCGTTAAGCTTAGTGCGTTGACGCCAACATTAAAGGTCGCCGCGCTAATGGAGTACATGCCGTAAGTCGGTCCAAAACAAGCAATGGTGTCGACACCTGGAATACAAAAGGTGCGGATCAGTAATTCAATCGCTTCATCAGCGCCACGACTGGCAATAATGTTACTTGCTTTTACGCCTGAATACCGGCTGTAAGCATTGATGAGTTCAGGTGGCTGGCATTCTGGGTAACGATTCACTTTATCAAGCGGGCTATTATTAAATGGCGACTCGTTGGCATTGATCCAAATATCCCCTCTGCCGCCGATACGTCTGGCACTTTGATACGGTGTTAACGTAAGTAACTCGGGTCTGGCCAACGTGTTTGGATCAAAAGGCGCTACTTGGGTCTGACTCATGGCTGTGTTCTCTACTTTCTTCGCTATAAAGGTGTTAATTCATCACTTCTGTTCTAGATCAAAGCTTAGACAATAACAACTACTGCAAACTGGCTAAACGAATGGCTATAGCATTTTTATGCGCATCTAACAGTTCATTTTCAGCTAATACCATCACACTTTGGCCTAAGGATTGTAGTCCTTGCTTGCTGAGTTCTTGCACCGTAAAGCGGCGGCTAAAATCGGCCAATGACAAGCTGGATACCGAACGGCTATAACCATATGTCGGCAACACGTGGTTGGTGCCACTGGCATAATCACCGACAGATTCTGGTGTGTAAGCCCCTAAAAACACAGACCCCGCACCGCGCACATGTTTCAGTACTTCACGAGGCGCTGCAGTTTGAATAATTAAATGCTCTGGACCATATAAGTTAGACACCTTGGTGGCTTGACCCATATCACTGACAATAATACTGCGGCTGCATTCTAGTGCTTGCGCGGCGATGTCTTTACGACTCAATTGGGCTAATTGTTCAATTAAGGCTTGGTTTACATCTTCGGCAAGAGTTAATGAGTCAGTGACTAACATCACTTGTGAATCAACGCCGTGTTCAGCTTGCGACAGTAAATCGGACGCCACAAAAGCAGGATTAGCATCTTTGTCGGCAATCACTAGCACTTCAGACGGGCCTGCTGGCATGTCAATAGACACGCTAACACGGCTGTCTTGTGACACTAAGCGCTTGGCTTCGGTCACATAGCGATTACCTGGACCAAATATTTTGTCTACGTTTGGTACTGATTCAGTACCAAACGCCATTGCCGCAATAGCTTGGGCGCCGCCGACTTGGAAAATATCGGTAATGCCGCACACATTGGCTGCATAAATAATCGCATCATTAATTGGCGGTGGGCTGACCAATACGCGTTTGCCACAGCCGGCTATTCTTGCTGGCAGGGCGAGCATCATTACCGTTGAGATTAATGGTGCTGTGCCGCCAGGAATATATAAGCCGACACGCTCGATAGGTTCACTTCTAAGCTCGCAACGAATTCCCGCTTGAGTTTCAATATCTACACCCTGAAACACTTGCGCCTTGTGAAAGGTTTCAATGTTATTGACTGCTTGCGCTACAGCTTGCTTAACGTCGTCACCCACTCGCGCACAAGCGGCGGCAATAGCGTCAGTTGATAACGCTAACTCTGTCAGTTCAACACCGTCAAATTTTTTGTTATAAGCCAATAACGCGCTATCACCTTGAGCGTTAACTTGCTCAATAATGTCGCGAACACCTTGCTCTACACTGGCATCACCAATCAATGGCGACCGTGCTAAGGTTTGTCGTTGCTGCTTGGTCGATAAAGAAGCCCAATCGAGAATTTGCATTTGTGTTACCCCATCATTTTTTCAATAGGCATGACTAGAATTGAGCTGGCACCTAATGCCGTTAGCTCTTCCATTGTGTCCCAGAATAAATCCTCTGTACTCACTGCGTGAATGGCAACACGATTAGTGTCGTCATTGAGTGGTAATACTGTTGGGTTTTCTGCACCGGGGAGAAGGGCCACGATTTGATCTAAGGTTTCAATTGGTGCGTGTAATAAGATGTATTTACTTTCACGGGCACGGATAACGCCATTAATACGCGATAAGATCTTGGTGATGAGTGCCTGTTTTTCAGTAGATTGAGTTTTACTTGATTGAATGATGCAAGCCTTTGAGCGGTAAATCACTTCTGTTTCATACAAGCCGTTAGCTTCAAGGGTGGCTCCGGTCGACACTAAATCACAAATGCCGTCAGATAATCCAGCTCGTGGTGCTACTTCAACTGAACCTTTTAACATACAGTCGCTGTAGTTAATGCCTTTTTCTTGCATAAAGCGGCGCAGTAAGTTGGGGTAAGAGGTGGCGATACGCAGACCTTCAAGTGAGTTAGCATCTTGGTATTTAAACTCATTGGGTACCGCTAATGATAGACGGCACGAACCAAAATCTAATTCACGTAATTTAGTACATTCAGCGGGTTTGTTTGCTAGTTGGCGCTCAATTTGCTCTTCTTCTAGTACGTTCTCACCGATAATCCCGAGGTCAACAACACCATCCATTACCAAGCCTGGAATATCATCATCACGAACACGTAATAAGTCGATTGGCATGTTGTCAGCGTGGGCAATCAGGCGTTGCTCATTAACGTTAAATTTAACGCCACAGCTTTTCAGTAACTGTTGAGACTCTTTTGATAAACGGCCTGATTTCTGGATGGCAATACGTAAACGCTTTGATTCACTCATGTGATACTTCCTTAATGTATTAACTATAAAATAGTGTAAATTTAACAGCTTAAATAAAAATATAAATTTAGAACAACAAAAAACCCCTGAAATTCCTTCCAGGGGTTTATGTGAAATATTGTTCACCACCAGAAGGATATCGTCCTTCGGCAGTTAGCATCCGAAGGCTACCGCATATGGTGATGATGGTGCATTGTAGTCACTTGGATGTTCATGGTAATTCTCTTTATGTAATCTTATTTAATCAGTTTTAATGAGGATTTATACTCTCATTGAATGTCGTGTGTATCGACTTGCCATTAATTTAACCGCATTTATGCTAGTTTGCAAGCGTGGATAAAGCATTTATATTATTTAATGAGCATATTTATGGCATAAGTTATGCCTTGTTATTTTTTTATGCTCAATAAAACCGACAACATGGTCGTGATTACGGATAAATTATACCCTGTAAGGTGAATGGTACCTTGGCTTAAATGTTAATGTAATATTTTTTCTTACCACTGAAGCATTTAATTTGTTCGATGGCTGCACACCTATCACATTGATCCTAAACATTAACGGTTTGAATAACAAAGTATAATGACATCGCTGCATCGGTTATTTCCTTTGTAAGGCTGAACGCTCGATCCGCATCAGTATGACTTGTTCTAGCTTCGCTTTGGCTGTAGGCGATGTTTTTATGGTTGTGAGCAGAATGCTAATAGAATAAATCACTTGTTCTGTTTGTTCATTCAATGGATAAACTACACTATAACCAATACAAGGTTACTTCTCAGGCCTTTTCTCATCGATATGAATAAATGATATTCCCATAAGTCGTTGAGTTTATTTTACTCTGCTTATAAGCTGGCATATATTAGCCTTTAACATTAAATCTAACTTCTCGAGGTATGCACTGTATGAAGACCATTGACTTAGTGGCGCTTAGAGATGTTATGGATTTAATGCTTGATGCAGTTTGTGTCGTTGATAGAAAAGGCTGTTTTGTGTTTGTCAGTGCTGCGTTTGAAGACATTTTTGGATATTCTCCTGACGAAGTTATAGGCAAACCAATGATTGGCTTTGTTTATCCCGAGGATGGCATAAGAACGCTTAACGTTGTCGACACACTAATGAGTGGGAAACTTCAACCTCGGTTTGAAAATCGCTGGGTCCGCAAGGATGGAGAAATCGTCGACATTCTTTGGTCTGCCCGATGGTCAGAGTATCATCAATTTAGAATTGCGATTGCTCACGATATTACTGAACGCAAGCAAATGGAACGGCAACTGCATTACATATCAGGACATGATCCATTAACAGAATTGCCGAACAGGACATTATTGTTTGGGCGCTTGCAAACTTCACTTGGATTAGCGCGCCGCGAAGGCACTGATCTTTCCTTGTTATTTATCGATATTGATGGGTTTAAGCATGTAAATGATAGTTATGGTCATCTTGTCGGTGACAAGCTACTCAAGAATATAGCTCAACGTTTACGCGATTGTGTCCGTAAATCGGATACGGTTGGGCGCTTTGGTGGGGATGAGTTTCTAGTTGTGTTAAATGGAATTGATTTATTTGATGATGTGCTTGTTATTGCTGAAAACATACGTGCTGAGCTTGAGAAACCTTATCAGTTTGACAGTCTTAATTTGCAACTGTCACCGAGTATTGGCGTTGCTCGTTATCCTGAAAACGGTGATGATGAGCAGCAATTAATTCAACATGCAGATCAAGCAATGTATAGAGCAAAAAATGCTGGCGGAAATCGAGTCAATGCAAGTTGAGATAATCTTAAGTCGTTTTATTGCTTAGCCATTGTCTAAAACTTGAACAATGCTCTTGCTAGTAAAATAGTGGGTTATAATTAACCCCGATTGAGATAATAAGGTTAAGTAGTGTCATTGTTTCCGATATTTTATCTGCATAAAAACAATGCGCTGAATATGTTTTAACAAGATGATTTATTAGCTTAGCCTCAACTCGGGATATAGAGATGGGATAGACGGATAAAAATCAGTCTATCGTTAAGTCATCAATATCAAGCTGGTCTTTTGTGTTGCTATCAAGGCGTATTGCCGCGTCAATAGCTGGCCTATTGAACATTAATATAAGGCAGATAGAGAAACAAAAGGCTGTTTGATAACCGCTTATTACCCCGAGATGAGGTTAGTTATACTGACTTAGGAAGAATATTTTTAGTATGCGTAAAATAGACAAAAAAAGAGACAACCAATTAAGAGAGGGATTAACCTCTGTATGCCAACATGCAATAGCGGCCTATCCAGGTTTTGCGTGGATTACCCATATAGTTGATTATGCTATATTTCCTAAAGGTTTACGGATTATTTGCATATTTGATACTGAATCACAGCTAATGCAATTTAATCAACGCGGTGATAAAGCGATATTGTTAAGCTTAATTCAAGGCACCCTTGCTCAATACGATATTGACCTCAAAGACATCAATCAGCATGTTAGCTTTGATACCGAAACAGCCTGCGAGCAGCAACATCAAGGTAATTGGGCGTTGCGGTTAAGTGAAACTAATAGCATGGCAAACAATGGTCGCTCTAAGCTGCGCTCATTGTCGCGTGGAGGCTGATTTAACCAGCTAAAACTTATCTCGTTCTAAATTAACGAATATCAGCTCGAGATGTGAGATGGAATAAGTAATTTAAAATCAGACTATTACACCTAATATTATATCAAAGTTGGCATTGGTTTTGTTCGTAAGTCAATACAAGATAATTAACAGGGAAAGGCTGTTTGATAACCGTTTATTATCCCAAGCAAAGATTAACGACTAAATGACTTGGGTAAAAGTTTGCTGGTGATTATAAAAATGTAATACATGGGCAAGTTCGTATTCTGATTTAGTTAATGCGCCATAAGCAAAGTGTGGCTTGAGTTCACCCTCATATTGCTGAAAATCACCTAAGGATTGTATCAAACGGTTCAAGGCGACGTTAACGTCGACATGTTCATCTAGTATTGGTGCCGCGGGAATAGATTCACTTAAGCTATGCGACATCGCCCCTTTAGTGGCAAAAACCGCAAACGCTAGTGTGCCAACCGTGTGCTTAAATACGGCAGATTTATGTTGCGGAAACCCGGTCATCGAAAACTCAACACTTTGGGCACAGTGGCTGAATACCTGGGCAGTGTTCCATTGGCCAGTACTTAGTCTTGCTAATTGCTCTGGTGGTAATAATGACATTTTATTCAGGATCGATAACAATGCGTTTAAATTAAGTAGCTTAGTATCCTTGCCTTGGTTTAACCACATCACACTCGCCCCCCCTAAGCCGATGGCTGCGCTCGTTACACCCACTTTTAAAAATTGTCTTCGTTGCATTGTTTAGCCTCAATTTTTGATAGTTGCATGTGCATTATTGACGTTTAAGACAACCCAATTAGGATCTTTGTTGTCGATACATTTTTATAAAATATTCAATCTTATTTCAATAAGTATAACAACGACAAGCTGCTCATGATCTTTTATAACGATCTGTAGCCTAACTAATTCTTTGCTATTCATTGGCATATCAGGAAATGAAATTTGATCCATTTCTGTTTCAGCTTTGCATATCGCTGTTTAGCGCTCACGGTTATTTGTTCGCAAATACTAATGTGGTTATGTTTACTCAGTAATGCCTCACTAACTGAAATTGGGTGACCTGAGTTGATCATTAATGCAGTCTCGATAAAATCGAGATCTATGTCTTAAATTTTATCTGAAAAATCAGTTATCTTAAGCTTAAGCGATTTCTTGAGTATTTTATTTATGTTTCAAATCTTTTCTGATTTGGCATCTTGGCTTATTTACAGTGTATTGGGCTTGTCGGCAGAGACAAAGCTCGGTGATGCGCTGCATTTCTTTGTTGAAGATGTCACTAAAATTTTTGCATTGCTCTTAGTGATGATTTATCTCATTGCCCTAATGCGGGCGTCGTTAAATGTGGAGCGAGTCAGGGATTATTTAGCCGGTAAACATCGAGGTGTAGGTTACTTGATGGGAGCTGGATTTGGTGTCGTCACCCCATTTTGTTCCTGTTCGAGTATTCCGGTGTTTTTAGGCTTCACGTCTGCGGGGATCCCTTTGGGGATCACCATGAGTTTTTTGATCACTTCGCCCTTAATCAACGAAGTGGCAATATTACTGCTGATGAGTTTATTGGGGATAAAGTTTACTCTTTTGTACGTCGCCGTCGGCATGAGTGTGGGCATGTTAGGAGGGTTATTTCTTGACACGATTAAAGCGGAACGTTGGTTGCAATCGTTTGCGGCAGAAGCGTTAAAACGTGGTCAACAAAAGGGCGGCGTAGATAAGGTTGATGATGGCGTCAGTGCAGAACCCTTGTCTTTGCCACAAAGGCATCAATTTGCCAAAACTGAGATGCTGGATATTTTTGGGCGGGTATGGAAATGGGTCATTATTGGTGTCGGTTTAGGTGCTGCATTACATGGTTTTGTTCCCGACGGTTGGATTGCGGCGCATTTGGGTGACGGACAATGGTGGTCTGTTCCTGCCGCTGTGTTGCTGGGTATTCCTCTTTATTCCAATGCGACAGGGGTTATTCCTGTGATGGAAAGCCTGATTATCAATGGTCTACCTATAGGCACCACATTGGCATTTTGTATGAGTACAGTGGCGGCAAGTTTTCCTGAGTTTATTTTGCTAAAACAAGTTATGCAATGGCGCTTACTGGCGATATTATTCTGTCTTTTATTAGTCGCGTTTACACTGGTCGGTTGGATTTTTAATGCACTAGCGCCAACCTTGTCATCTTCAATTTAAAAAATTAATTATTAAGGAATAAAAATGAAAATCATTAAAGTATTAGGCTCTGGTTGTAAAAAATGCCTTGAAACTGCCGAATTGGTCCAAGCCGTTGCAGATGAAAAGGGTGTAGCAATCAAAATCGAAAAAGTGACCGAGATGGCGCAAATTATGGCTTATGACGTTATGAGCACGCCAGCGGTGGTGGTAGATGAAAAAGTGGTTCATAAAGGCAGTAAACCCACTAAAGATCAAATAGCCGAGTGGATATAATTTGCCTCTGTAGCGATAAGTTGCTTGGGGCTATTGGCAGTAAATAAGCCGATAGCCTCTTTGGCATTGTGCTGGATTGTTATTGACTCTAGCGGACAGAGACATTGAAATCTTGCCCGTAACGTTTCTTTCCTCATGTTTATCTAAAAGCTTAAGGGTCATCAGTTCGGATCCTTCGCAATCGAGTGCCATTTGAAATAATAAAAGGGTGGACGAATAAGTCGCCGACAGGCTTTTATTGTAATGTTAATGCACCCTCAGTGCATGTGATCATGTCGATGATGACATTAATGGCATCATCGATTGCTGAATTTAACCATCATCGCGTTGAAATCATGACTCAAACATTAGCAAAGGTGCAATTAAAGGATAATAAAGGCTTACGCCCATAAAAGGACTTATGTTTTCATTGGGCGACGGTTATCACAATCCTGATACCGCATCTCAGTTGATTGTCATCGGGCGTTTTACTAGTGATCGTAAGGTGACGGAATGGACATTCTCGTTTGATTTATTTGGTCAATCGCCAGCAGGAAAAGTCATCAGTATGACGGAAAAATGTAAAGCGGCAGACCCCAAAAGGGTGTTTCAACTCTCCTTTAGAATGCTAGGCAAATAATCCTTCCCAACGAGTTTCCCCCAATAACCATAAAGCAATGATCTCTTTATGTTGCTTGAATAAATGCTGAGTCACACAGGTGCCAGCATTTTTTATGCTCGGTTTACAATAATTGAATCCAGTCGTCATTGCTGTTACATCGACATCCTTTTGTACTTTTGACGATAAGTAGTTGGAACATGAAGCTGTTATAAGCATAATAGCCCAAACCATATCACATCAGCATTAGCGCGATAATTTGAGGATGCTTTGAGCTCGACACTTACCCAATCCGTTACCCACGAATTTAGCGAGCGCGGTGCGTTAGCAAAACATGTACATCATTATCACAATCGCCAAACCCAAACAGATATGGCGGTTGCGGTGAGTGAGGCTATTGCTAAAAAGCATAATCTGATTTTAGAGGCGGGTACGGGCGTGGGCAAAACCTTCGCGTATTTAATCCCTGCCTTGCTCAGTGGTAAGCAAGTGGTCATCAGTACTGGCAGTAAAAACCTTCAAGAACAGTTATTTCTCAAAGACTTACCTGCATTGCTAACCATGCTTGATATTCATGTCCCTGTTGCATTACTCAAAGGGCGTAATAATTATTTATGCCAATTACGCCTTGAAAAACAGATGCAAATGGCCAATAAGTTTACTGAATTTTACATTGATGATTTATTAAAAATTAACCAGTGGGCACATTTAAGTAAAGATGGCGATATCGGCAATTTAACCTCGGTGGCTGAGCATTCTGAAGTGATCCCCACCGTCGTCAGCACCAAAGAAAGTTGTACCGGTAAAAAATGTGATCATTATGATGTGTGTTTTACCCGTAAAGCACGCATTAAAGCTATGGACGCTAAAGTGGTAGTGGTCAATCATCATTTATTTTTTGCAGACCGATTATTGAAGGACTCTGGTTTTGCGGAGTTATTGCCGGACCCAGATGTTGTCATCTTTGATGAAGCCCATTTAGTGCCTGATATCTGTATCAGTTACTTTGGCAGCCACATTTCAAGTCGCGAAATTGATAAACGACTCAATGCGGTGATCAAACTGCATAAAGAAGTGATCCGCGACAGCATTCAACTTGAACAACTGGCTCAGCGTGGCTTAATTGCCCTCAGTGAATGGCACAACTTGATGTTTGAACATCAAGTCTCTGATTGGCGCAAAGTGCTTGCCCATAAAACACTTGCCAGCACATCTTGGAGCTTACACCAGGCGCTTGTCGATTTAGCCAATAATATGCAACATCATCTGGGTCGAGATGATCAACTCGATATTGCCTTTGAGCAATTACAGGCGCTGGCTGAGACGTTACGTCATTATTTTGAGTGCCAAGACCTGCAAGCGGCTTACAGTGTAGAACTTGGCCCTCGGTTTATTATGCTTCGCATGAGCCCGATTAATGTCGCCAAACAATGTCAGCAATTGTTTGTTAAGGATACGTGTTGGATATTTACTTCCGCGACATTGCAAGTGAATCGCAGCTTAGCGCATTTTGCTAAAGAGTTAGGCTTGGTTGACTCAAAGCAACTCATTTTAGACAGTCCATTTGACTATCCCAATCAAGCCGTATTTTGCGTACCTCGTCATTTAGGCAAGGTGGGGCAGTCGCAACATTCAGCAAAACAACTGGTTGATGTGTGTGTTCAAGCCATTAATGCCGCACAAGGACGTACATTTATTTTATTTACCAGTCATCATATGCTGCAACAAGTCGCCGTAATGTTACAAGGTAAAGTCAAGTATCCGCTTTTAGTGCAAGGGCAGGCCAGTAAACAAAGTTTATTGAATAAATTTCGACAACTCGGTAATGCGGTGTTGTTGGGAACCAGCAGTTTCTGGGAAGGAGTGGATGTTCGCGGTAAATTACTCAGTTGTGTGATTATTGATAAATTACCGTTTGTGTCTCCGGATGACGCATTATACAAGGCTCGAGCGGCTAATGCTGAGCGTCAAGGACTCGATCCTTTTGCCACTATTTCATTGCCGCAAGCGGTGATCAGTTTAAAGCAGGGCGTAGGGAGATTAATCCGTGATGAAAAAGATCGTGGTGTGCTTATCTTGTGCGATAATCGGATTGTGAATCGCGCATATGGGCAAGCGTTTATTAATTCATTGCCGCCAATGCAGCGAACTCGCGATTTAGAGCACGCATTGCAATTTTTAAAACAGATCCCTTAAGCTTTTTAAAACATCGCCCATCAGTTATCATAATGGGCTTATTTGTCGTGATTACCGAGTAACCCATCAAAATGCCTAAGCAGTTACATATCCTCGCGCTTGATACTTGCACTGAAACTTGTTCAGTAGCATTAACCATTAACGGCGACGTTTATGCTCGTATTGAAGATGCACCGCGTGAACATAGCCAACGTTTGTTACCTATGGTCGACGCAGTCTTAGCCGAAGCTAAAGTGACACTAGCCGATATTGATTTAATTGCTTATGGCCGCGGCCCCGGCAGCTTTACCGGTATTCGTATTTGTACTAGCATGACCCAAGGTTTAGCTCTGGGGCTAGATTTACCCGTTATTGGTATTTCTACGCTTACTGCCATGGCGCAAATGGCGATTGAGCTCGGAGCTTCACAGGTATTGTGTTGTATTGATGCCCGCATGAAAGAAGTGTATTGGGGACAATATATTGCCAAAGATGGTATTGCCACCTTAGTGGGTGAAGAACACGTTAGCGCGCCAGAAGCGATTGAATTGACACTCGATACTCAACAAACCATTAGTGTTTGTGGCACAGGATTTGAGGCCTATCCACAATTATTGAATATTGCGCCGCACATTACTCAATGCAGTCAAGCAACTTACCCAGATGCAAAAGCCATGATCGTGCTTGCGCAGCAAGGTTACCAACAAGGTTTACATACCTCTGTCGATGAACTTTCGCCTGTGTACCTTCGTGATACGGTCACATGGAAAAAACTTCCTGGCCGAGAATAGCCATTCGGTGTTATTTGACATAAAGTATAAGAGACAAACATAGGTAAACGGTATCGTTAATGACGATAAATGCAGCATTATTAATGGTCAATAATCAATCAGGCCCTATCAGTCTGAGCCAAACTGTTGCCGGAAATCGACCGATCATTGCGGCCCGCGAACCTATTATTATCAACCCTTCTGCTTCAGACCGTGAAGTTAAAGGCATTGAACCCCGTAACTTGGTCATTGTTGATGATTTAACCTTGGCGGCTAAACAGCAGGCACGTGTTGAATATGATCGTGATACCCATAGTCAACGTGGTGCCATAGCGCAATATTTGTCTACACAGCATTTTGTTAAAAGAGACGAAATTCAACAAATGGTTGGTATTGATTTATATGCCTAATGTATCGTGGTCTGCAATACCCAGTCGCAGCCGTTTTATGATTGAATTACTGCTGGCTTTTTTATTAACTCGATTTCCGTATATCTCTATTCCTTTTAAATGGTTCGAAAGCTATTTCCATGAATTATCTCATGGCATCGCGACGTTAATGACGGGTGGCTCGGTCAGTCATATTCAATTATTTCCAAACGGTGCAGGCCTTTGTTTTAGTCAAGGCGGCAGTAGCATATTAATTGCTTATGCCGGTTATTTTGGTGCCGCATTGTGGGGATATACAATCTTCCTCATGGCTACTCAAAAACAGACTATCCGGTTTACACTCACCCTGTTAGCCCTAACAGTGGCGGCTTCGTTACTTTTCTGGGCCCGGGATCTGTTAACAATTATTATTCTTAGCGTCTTGATAATACTTTTTTTGTTACCACTTAAATTAAAAAATAGTAGCCTATTAAACACCTTGCTGCGTATATTAGGCCTGATGATTATTTTAAACGCCATGGCCAGTCCAATGGTGTTATTGGGGTTAAGCAGCCAAGGCGATGCGGTTTTGTTAGCTAAAATGACTTGGCTACCAGCATGGTTGTGGGTAATGTCATGGCTAGCATTTAGTGGCTATATGTTGTGGCTCTGCTGGCGTAAAGTGGGTCGAAAAAAGGGAGTGTCAAAATGAAACGTAACATGATGTTAGGAGCCTTAATTGGCTTATCAAGTTTAGGTATGTCGACCGCCATATACGCAGCCGATAGTATGCCCGATAAAAAAGTGACGGCGCCGCAGGTCAATGCTGCTCTTGCTAAGGCGGTGGCCAGCGAATTTCGGTCTACAGAAAATAAACTGCGTGATCAATATCGTCATCCTGCAGAAACATTAGCTTTTTTTGATGTAAAACCAGAACAGACGGTTATTGAGTTATGGCCGGGTGGTGGTTGGTATGCTGAAATTCTTGCGCCTTATTTAGCCTCAAAAGGTCAATATGTTGCCGCCAATTTTGAAACTAAGCCTGCAGAAGATAACCGTCAAACGGCTTATTATAAATCAGCCGGTGTTAAATTTGAAAAATGGGTGAGTGACAACAAAGCCAGCGTTGGCAATGTTCAGTTTGTAACCCTCGATCCACCGGCTAAATTTTCATTAGGCAAAGATAACTCTGCAGACCACGTATTAACATTCCGTAATTTGCATAATTGGGCCATGAAAGGTGAGTTAGAAGGTGTATTTAAAGCCGCTTATGATGTGTTAAAAGTCGGAGGTTCATTAGGGGTCGTCGAGCACAGAGCAAACGTGGGGATGGCTGCAGAAAGTGGTTATATGGAACAAAATCAAATGGTTGAACTTGCCAATAAATACGGTTTTGAACTGACTGCGAACTCAGAATTAAATGCCAATCCTAAAGACAGCAAAGATTATCCCAAAGGTGTGTGGACATTACCACCCCGTTTAGCGATGGGCGATCAAGATAAACAAAAATACCTTGATATTGGTGAAAGTGATCGTATGACACTTAAGTTTACCAAAACTGCGGCTAAATAATCTGAACACGAAATAGTAAACGCATCTAAAATAGCACTTTGAGTCATATTGAATGTACATGTAATAGATTCACTATTGTCATGGTAATTCAGCATGTTAGCGGTACAAAGTGCACGTTTGCTGTGAAAAACTGACCTGTAAGTGGATAGTTAAGCAGATGATTAAGCCATGACCCCGTCTCCGCTCCCAATTTAGATCAATTCGTTTTGTAAAGTGAGCCCATCATGTTAAACGTTAACGTCGCCGAGATTCAATTGCCGTTGGCTCATATAACCCTTGCTGCGAAACGCTATGGTGATGCTAGTAAGCCGATGATATTGGCTTTGCATGGCTGGCTTGACAATGCAGACAGTTTTATTCCCTTAGCACAGGCTTTTGCCGATCAAGGTTTGTTCGATACATTTCAACTATTGTGCATTGATTGGCCTGGACATGGATTATCAGATCACCGTCCAGGGCGCTATCCATTGCATTGGGTCGATTACATTTATGATCTGCAAGCCGTGATCCATGCTATCGCACAAGATACCGGGCCGATTATTTTATTGGGTCATTCGCTTGGCGGCATAGTGGCGTCAGCTTATAATGCTTGTCTTGCTGAAAATATCCATAAACTCATATTAATAGAAGCACTTGCACCATTATCAGAGTCTTCCAGCCAAGCTAAAGATCGCTTACGTAAAGGTTTACTGCAACAACAACGTTTTAATCGTCAATTAGCCAGACCCGCTCCGACATATTTCTCTATGGACGTTGCGGTTCAAGCTCGCCACCAACTGACTGGATTGGCATTGCCATGGTGTGCACTGATCACCAAGCGTAATATGGCGCTCACTGATGGACAATATCATTGGCGCAGTGACCCAAGATTAAAGTTAGATTCGCTGAACCGATTTACGTTTGATCAGGTAGATGCGCTGATGACCACCAGTGACACGCCTTCTTTACTGATTATTGGCCATGATGGCTATAAACAATTAACCGCATCAACAGATCAAGCCAATAAATGGTTTACCCATATTGAAATAGTACATTTATCCGGAGACCATCACCTTCATATGGGAAATGCCCAACAGGTGGCCGAATCGATTGGAGCATTTATTCTAAATAGCCGTTAGCACTGGTTGAAATCGCTGTTATTTTTCGATTATTTATGTGACTATAGTCGAAAATTAAAACGCTTGTATGATTTAGGTCACGATAAGCATCATAATAAAGCCTGCGATAACAATATTAATGATACGCAGACAATAAAATATTTTACCACTGACGGGGTATGCACGTCTTAGCACAGTGGGTATTATTAGGAGACACTTGTGGACCAGCCTTGGATTAATAATTTACCTGAACATGTTCCGGCCGAAATTGACCCATCTCAATTCAGTTCTTTAGTACATATGTTTGAAGATTCAGTAGCAAAATATGCCGACCAACCTGCGTTTATTAACATGGGTGCGACGATCACATACCGCAAACTCGAAGAACGCAGTCGGGCATTTGCAGCTTACTTACAAAACGAACTGCATTTAAAAAAAGGTGATCGTGTCGCCCTGATGATGCCCAATTTGTTGCAATATCCTATTGCTCTGTTTGGTATTTTACGCGCGGGTATGGTGGTGGTTAACGTTAACCCACTTTATACTCCGCGGGAATTAAAGCATCAATTAGTCGATTCAGGTGCGAAAGCTATTGTAGTGGTGTCAAATTTTGCTCATACCTTAGAAAAGATTGTCGTTCAAACACCTATTGAATCGGTCATTATTACCAATCTTGGTGATCAACTCAGTGCACCGAAACGCACCTTAGTCAATTTTGTCGTTAAATACATTAAAAGATTAGTACCCAAATACCATTTACCTCATGCATTATCGTTTCGCGATGCCTTATCAAAAGGTCGTCGTCTGCAGTATATTAAAGCGGATATTACGGGTGCTGATTTAGCCTTTTTACAATATACCGGTGGCACAACCGGGCTATCTAAAGGCGCAATGCTAAGCCATAAAAACGTGGTGAGTAATGTTTTACAGGCCAATGGTGCTTACTCTCCAGCCCTTGATAATGGCACTGAGTTTGTGGTGACAGCCTTGCCGCTGTACCATATTTTTGCCCTTACGGTTAACTGTTTGCTGTTTTTGCACAAAGGCAGCAAAAATTTACTTATCACCAATCCTCGCGATCTTCCCGCATTTGTGGCTGAACTGAAAAAGTACCCGTTTACCGTACTAACCGGTGTTAATACCTTATTTAATGCTTTGGTGAACAATGAAGAATTCACCCAACTTGATTTTTCTGGCTTGAAACTGTCGATTGGCGGTGGTATGGCCGTACAACGCGCGGTCGCCGATAAATGGCAAAATCTGACTAAGACACGTTTATTAGAAGGTTATGGTTTAACAGAAGCATCACCTTTAGTGACTTGCTGCCCATATAACCTCAGTGGTTATAATGGATCGATTGGTTTTCCTGCACCATCGACCTTTATTCAAATCAGGGATGAAGATTCAAAGGTATTGGCTCAAGGCGAAACTGGCGAGTTATATGCTAAAGGCCCTCAAGTCATGCTGGGCTATTGGCAACGTCCGGAAGAAACCGCCACTGTAATTGATAAAGATGGTTGGTTAGCAACAGGCGATATTGGTTACATGGATGAAAAAGGTTTCTTTTTCATTGTTGATCGTAAAAAAGACATGATTTTAGTGTCAGGTTTTAACGTATTCCCGAATGAAGTGGAAGAGGTTGTTGCCCTGCACCCTAAAGTGATTGAAGTCGCTGCTGTTGGCGTTCCCAATGATGCCAGTGGCGAGTTAGTAAAGATTTTTGTGGTCGCAAAAGACAAATCATTAACCGAAGAAGAATTGATTAAGCACTGTCGTCATCATTTAACGGGATATAAAGTTCCTAAGCTGGTAGAATTTAGAGACGAATTACCGAAAACCAATGTGGGTAAAATTTTACGCCGACAACTTCGAGATGAAGTTAACAAAGCGTAAAATCAAAGCCGGCAACTGAGCCGGCTTTTTTATGCTTAGCTATTCTCAGTTGACTGCCATGGCCCACATCTATTTTTAGCGGAGCCTATTTTGTTAACGTTTGAATATATCAATGATGATGCCAGCTTATTGTCATTAGTTGAACAATACCAACAAAGCACCTTATTGGTGCTCGATACTGAGTTTGTCCGCACTCGAACCTATTATGCTAAATTAGGTCTTATTCAAGCCTATGATGGCAAGACCTTAGCATTAATTGATCCGGTCGCGATTACCGATTTAAGCCCTTTTTGGCAATTATTAACTAACCCGAAGGTTGTTAAGCTAGTGCATTCATGCAGTGAAGATCTTGAGGTGTTTGCTCATTACGGTGAATGCCAACCTAGCCCATTATTTGATAGCCAAATTGCTGCTAGTCTTGCCGGTTTCGGCCACGGTTTAGGATATGCCAAACTAGTCGATGCATGCTTGCAAGTTGAAATAGATAAAGGCGAGTCACGTACTGATTGGATGAAGCGTCCACTTACTGAAGCACAATTACAGTATGCAGCCAATGATGTGTTTTATTTGTATCAATTATATCCACAGCTCCAAGAGAAACTTGCGGCAAGCAATCGTATTGAATGGTTGTTTGAAGAAGGTCAGCGCATGACGGAAGGGCGTTTGTCATTGCCAGAAGGCGATAGCGTTTACCTTAAAGTAAAAAATGCCTTTCAGCTATCGAGTCAGCAGTTAGCCTATTTAAAAGTATTGGCTAAATGGCGACTAAACAAAGCGGTAAGCCGTAATCTTGCGCTCGGTTTTGTGGTAAAAGATCATGCATTAATTGCATTAGCCAAAAAACAACCGACCACGTTAGCAGAATTAGCTCAATTAAATGATTTAACGGATCAAGAAAAGCGCATCCATGGCAAAGATTTATTATCGGTAATGGCGACTGCAGATTTAGTTAATTTACCTGAAGAAGTTGATATTGTTGCGCTTAAGTCTGGTTATAAATCAGCTTTTAAAGAGGTTAAGAACGTCTTGACTGAATTATGTGAGCGTGAAAATGTTGCATTAGAATTTGTCGGTTCTAAACGCCATATTCATGAGTTTTTGTTATGGCTTTTCAATAATAAAACTACCTCAACACCTTTGCTACTAAGTGGTTGGCGAGGGATGTTGATCGGTGATTTGCTAGCGCAAGTACGTTTCAATTAATGCAATAAGATCATCAAACTAAAAAGGATACTTGCATTGCTGCAAGTATCCTTTTTGTTATTTTGTCCTAGCGATTTAATCTCAACCAGTGATAGTTACTTAGTATCAGGTAAAGTGACGTTAAGCTCTAAAACGGATAAATTGTCGTCATTTTGGTCTAACTGCACAGACACTTGGTCTTCTGATATTTGGACATATTTTCGGATAACTTCGATGATTTCTTGTTTCATCTTTGGAAAATAATCAGGTATACCGCGTTCTCCACGCTGATGAGCCACAATAATTTGTAATCGTTCCTTTGCCAATGATGCGGTATTGGGCTTTTTACTGCTTCTAAAATAATCAAGTATCGACATAATTAGCTCCCAAATATCCTTTTAAGGAATCCCTTTTTTTCTTCTGTGATAAATCGAACCGGCACATCGTCACCTAATAAGCGCGCAACGGTATCGCCGTATGCTAAACCTGCATCACTTTCTTGATCAATAATGACTGGTACTCCTGAGTTTGATGCTTTCAGTACCGATTGAGATTCAGGGATCACACCTAGCAATTCAATGGCTAAGATTTCCTTCACATCTTCAACGCTGAGCATTTCACCTGTTCTGACTCTGGCAGGAGAGTAGCGAGTTAACAGTAAATATTCTTTAATCGGTTCCAGAGATAATTCAGCACGACGTGAGCGACTCTGTAGCATACCTAAAATACGGTCAGAGTCACGTACTGAGCTAACCTCTGGATTGGTGGTCACAATCGCAATGTCGGCAAAGTAAAGTGCCATCATTGCACCTTGTTCAATCCCCGCAGGCGAATCACACACAATATAATCGAAATCTTTTGTTAAATTGTCAAGTACTCGACCCACGCCTTCTTTCGTTAGCGCATCTTTATCGCGTGTTTGAGACGCGGGTAAAATAAACAGTTTATCACAGCGTTTATCTTTAATTAATGCTTGGTTTAAATTGGCTTCACCATTGATAACGTTGACAAAATCATATACAACTCTGCGTTCACAACCCATTATCAAATCAAGGTTGCGTAAACCGATATCAAAATCGATAACAACGGTTTTTTTTCCTTTTAAGGCCAATCCGGTGGCAATTGCTGCACTGGATGTTGTTTTACCCACACCGCCTTTACCTGATGTGACAACAATAATTTGTGCCATTTATTTTTATGTCCTTGTATTTGCCGATTATTGGGGCAATGATTCAACAGTGAGGGATGCGCCATCAAGGCGAACACAGCCTCTTTGGCTTAGGTCGTATTGTTGCAAATGTTCAGTCAACCAATACTGTCCAGCAATCGATACTAATTCTGCTTCTAACGAGTTAGCGATAATCACACTTTGATTATCTCCCGCTGCGCCAGCCATGGCCTTGCCACGAAGAGCGCCATATATATGAATGCTACCATCTGCAATGACTTCTGCGCCATTACCAACCGCACCAAAAATGATTAAATCAGCATTTTGTGCGTATATTTGTTGTCCAGAACGCACATTTTGCTTAATAATTTTGGTTGCCCGTTTAGGCAACTCTGCTTTACGGGCTTGTTTGCCCGACTTTACCACGGCAATAGCCATGCACTTTGCTTGTTCAATTTGCGCTGGGCTTGCGTCGGTAATGCCAACAATAATAAGATTTCGGTCAATTAATAATTGTTTTAGCGCATTGAAATCTATGTGGGAATGCTGAATGGCAGATAAATTTAATACCAAGGGTGCGCCCAAAAAGAACTGAGGAGCTTGAGCCAATTTTGAGTCTAATTCAGATGCTATGATATCGAGATCGTTATGATTAATATGCAGCACTGACAATGTAAAAGACGTGGCCTTTAATTCGAGATTTTCTTTAGCCATCTCGGCGTGATTCTCCAATACTTCAGTGATAAACTGATTTACAATTATTTTCTTGTCTCACCATGTTATAGTGTGCTTAGTTGACTATCAAGTTTGAACCTTTGGAAATTTACACTAAAATGATATGTGCAGTATATAAAAGTGGTCGAAGAGCAGATACTTACCTTTTTGTTAAAAAACGTGATGTTTTTGATGAGGTTCCTGAGTCGTTAATGGAAATGTTCGGCACGCCTACATTAGTAATGATTGTCCCATTATCTAAACGAACTCACTTAGGTATCGCTGATATTAACAAAGTGAAGTCTGCATTGGCTGAGCAAGGCTTTTACTTACAAATACCGCCACCGCAAGTTAATTTACTCGAACAACACAAACAAGAATTAGCGCTTAAGACAGTAGCCCTTAAGAAATAAGCTCATTCTCAAAGGAGTAATCAAGACTAATATGATTCAAAAAATCATTTTAAGCGTATTTTTTTACTTCTTTTGTTCTAATATCTTGATGGCTGAATACAGCCATCGTGAATTTACTGACTACCTGTTACAGCTTCAACAGAAGTCGATAGCCGCTGGCGTTAATCAACTTACAGCAGAACGCTATATTGCTAATATTAAAATATTCAAAAAAGCCAATTTCAGCACCGACTTACAACCATCGACATCCTTAGAGTACTTTATCCCCCAAGCTGTTCCAGAAATTACTGTCAGTACTGCTAGAGCGATGTTTCAGCAGCATGAATCCCAAATAAATGACTTGAGTCGAATTTATCAAGTTCAGCCTCGTTTCCTTATGGCGTTATGGGGCATGAACTCTCGTTTTGGAGAGCGTCCGGGTCGTTTCCCTGGGCTATCTGTATTAGCCTCACTCGCATATAAAGGTGATAAAGAAGCATTCTACATTAACGAATTTATTGCTGCGCTTAAGTTAATCGAGCAGACAAATATAACCGAAGATTTATTGCTCAGTTCCTCATCTGGGGCGATGGGACAGATGCAAATAATGCCGAGCCAATTACTAAAGTACGGTGTCGATGCCGATAATGACGGTATAATCAATGTCTGGAACAGCACGGATGATGCCTTTGCATCAACGGCGAATATGTTGCACCAACAAGGGTGGCAATATGATTCTACATGGGGGCGACAGGTAAAAGCCACCATGATGTTAGATCCTAATTTGCATGGTTTAAGCACACATCACACATTCCCACAGTGGCAAGCCTACGGTGTCAGACGTTTCAATGGTAATGACTTACCGCAACGAAACGACATGGATGTGTCATTAATTGTGCCTGATGGACCGAAAGGGCGCTTATATTTGGTGTACGATAACTTCCGTTTATTGCATCAATTCAATGACACTTTGTACGATACCTTAGCGATAACTTACCTCTCTGAGAGAATTAAACAGTAAACTGAGGTGTTTTCGGTGTAAAATGCGGTCAAATTTCGATAAAAAGTTACTATAGATAGAAAATGATGACTCAGTTTTGGACAACCACACCTTTAGAAAACATGACACCCGAACAATGGGAGTCACTTTGTGACGGCTGCGGTAAATGCTGTTTAAATAAAATCATCGATGATGATACCGATGAACTTTATTACACTAAGGCAGCATGCCATCTATTAGACAACGACACCTGTGGTTGCCGTAGTTACCTTGATCGCTTTACTTATGTTCCTGAATGTACAGCCATTACTCCAGAAAATATCGCTGAATTGACTTGGTTACCTGACAGTTGTGCATATCGTCGCTTGCATCTTGGTAAAGGTTTACCGAGTTGGCATCCGTTGCTGACAGGAAGTAAAGAGGCCATGCACAGCGCGGGTATTTCGGTACAAGGCAAAACCGTCAATGAAATGAAAGTGAAATATTTAGAAGACTGTATTGTATTGTGGCCATTATTGGACATTGAATAATAAGTGTAATAAAACACCTGTTCGGGATCTAAATAGGTCAAATATTCCAGTTATAACCTAATCCTCCCTATCTTAAGCCCAGCAAAGGCTATAAAAGCCAAAAGACCTCAATGAGGTCTTTTGATGCTTAATCTATTCTTCACGCTTACTTTAGCTGGTTTATCTTGCTGGTTTAAGCGCCGGCAACAACATTAATAACCAGATTACACAATAAACAGCAAAACCAACCATCATCCACTGGGCCATGCTAACAGAAAGCCATGACCATGGTGAGTCACTGCACATGCCTGTCGGCGAGAATACTGAAGGCAACCATGTGTCCAATGGCATAAAGCTGGGGAACTCAGGGTAAAAAGAGCAAGTAGCAAAAGGTGACGGATTAACCTGCATATCATTTAATTCATACGCTAATCGTAAGCCCCACACGGCAGAGATTGCCCAACCGACCATACCTACTAGGCGTAAAAACCACACTTCAGGTTGTAACATGCCTATAAGCCCAGCCAGAAAAATACCGAGTACCGCAACTCGGATGTAAATGCACATCACACAAGGCGCTAGATCCATGCCATATTGAAAAAATAGGGCCGCTAACTCTAGCCAAATTGCGGATAATAACAATAAACCCCAAGAAATACGGCTACGACAAAACTGCTGTAATGGCGACAATTTCAGTCCCTAATAAACGTTGTGATAGAAAAAAACACCCTCAAATGAGGGTGTTCTAATAGACTGTAGAGACTTTAAGATAATTTAACTGCTAAGTCCAATAACGATATTTAATTAATGACCCATTGCAGCGCCAGTGATGTCCTTGGCTGAGTGGTGGATTAATAATTGCGTTTCATAAAGCATATCAGTCATATCGACTAAGAAACCGGTTTCAATAGCCAATACACCGACAATAGATAATACAATGGTATAAGGTAAAGCCATCCATACCATACGGCCATAAGACAAGCGAATTAACGGTGCTATAGCCGACGTTAACAAGAACAAGAATGCAGCTTGTCCATTCGGCGTTGCTACTGAAGGCAGGTTAGTACCGGTATTAATCGCCACCGCAAGCAAGTCAAATTGGTCTCGAGTGATTTGGCCACTCATCAATGCAGCTTTTACTTCATTAATGTAAACAGTACCCACAAACACGTTATCACTGACCATAGACAATAAGCCGTTAGCAATGTAGAAAATCACTAACTGCATATTTCCTTCATAACCTAATGCCCACTGGATAACTGGTGCAAACAAATCCTGATCAATGATCACACCAACAATGGCAAAAAATACCGCTAATAATGCAGTGAAAGGCAGTGCTTCTTCAAAAGCTTTTCCGAGTGCATGTTCATCAGTAACGCCATTAAATGCAGTGGTTAAAATAATAACAGATAAACCAATGAGGCCAACAGAAGCTAAGTGAAGTGCCAAGCCTGCAATTAACCAAACACCAATTAAGGCTTGGACAACCAGTTTCATTTTATCTTGATCTGTTCGGTGCGAGTCTTCATGGGCTGCATAATCAGATAAAATACGGTGTACAGCGTCGGGTAATTGAGCGCCATAACCAAAAACTTTGAATTTTTCGACAAGAAAACAAGTCAATATACCCGCAACCAATACAGGCATGGTCACTGGGGACATTCGTAGAAAGAATTCGCCAAATTGCCAATGGGCCTGCGCAGCAATGATCAAGTTTTGTGGTTCACCAACCATGGTACATACACCACCTAACGCGGTACCAATACCTGAGTGCATTAATAAGTTACGTAAAAAGGCTCGGAACGCTTCCAATTCATCGTGGTCAAGCTGTCCAGTTGTTTCAGAAGTATGGTCATGACTAGCATCGTCACTGTTACCATCACTAAAACTCTTGCCTGACGCGACTTTGTGATAGATAGAGTAAAAACCTACTGCAACAGCAATAATAACCGCGATGACCGTTAAGGCATCTAAAAACGCAGACAAAAAAGCTGATGCAATACAAAACATCAAGGACACGATAATTTTAGAACGCACTTTTGTGATCATTTTGGTAAATACGAACAGTAGTAACTGTTTCATAAAGTAAATACCGGCGACCATAAAGATCAAGAGTAATAAAACTTCTAAGTTGGCTTCAATTTCATGAAGAACCTGTGAGGCCGATGTCATACCGATAATTACGGCTTGTATGGCTAACAAACCACCGGGTTGCAATGGATAACATTTAAGCGCCATGGCAAGGGTGAAAATAAATTCAACCACTAAAACCCAGCCGGCGAAAAATGGACTGACATAAAAAAACAGCAGGGGATTAATTACTAAAAACGCCAAAATTGCGTATTTATACCATTTAGGTGATTTGCCTAAAAAATTGACAAACAACGCCTTACCTCTGGTTACAGGCATAGTAGCCTCTCCGATATTGTTATTGTGACGGTATGGATACCATATTTGATAGCTTACAACACATCATTATGTTCAACAGATTCGGAAGAATAGAGGCAACTCACATTCGAAAACTTGATAAAAATCAATTTTTGGTTAATTGAGTTAAAATGCCATTCGATAAATAGAGGATTATGACCCATTATTTTCTGTTTAATAACGATATCTTGATATAGCAAACAATGAGTTAGTACAAGAATGTATGTGGCTAACGCTGCATGGCTGTTATTTTATCGATAGTGTAGCCTAAAAAAAATCGAATTGTAACGTTGTTATTTGGTAAAAAAAACAACATAAAGATAATAAAATATCTACATCAGTATATACTAAATCTGTTTGGTTTTATGACTTAAATTACTGATATGTTCATGATTACAGTGGTTTAATGTGATGTGCATTCAATTAATGACATTTGAATAGACTAGAGTTGTTCGAAAATCAATCGTTAAGAGAGTGGTGATTAAACAATGGTTTTTATTTTCCACCGCTCTGGTATGATCAGTAATAATAGTTTCGTCATTGTTTAGCAATAGGATATGAAGGCTGATGATCATCAATGCCAAAGGGCCAGCAAGTTTTGCCGAGAAATATATTGTTCGTTCCATTTGGGAAAACAAATTTCCACCTGGTTCCATTTTACCTGCTGAACGTGAGCTTTCTGAACTTATCGGTGTTACTCGCACGACGTTAAGAGAAGTGCTACAACGTCTTGCTCGAGATGGTTGGTTGAAAATCCAACATGGTAAACCTACCCAAGTGAATAACTTTTGGGAAACGTCTGGGTTGAATATTTTAGGGACGATTGCTGATTTAAATCCTGATGGTTTTCCATTATTAGTCGATCAACTAATGGCTGCTCGTGGTAACGTCAGTAACATATATTTTCGGGCATCAATCCGTCACAATCCCGAAAAAGTGGTTGAAGTCTTGGCCGGTATTCACAGCTTAGAAAATGAGGCTGAAGCGTATGCTGAATTTGATTATCAATTGCATCATACATTAGCCTTTGCATCAGGCAACCCATTGTATGTTTTGATTTTAAATGGATTCAAAGGCCTTTACAATCGTGTTGGACGCTATTACTTTTCAAGCCAAGAAGCGCGTGAATTAACCATGCGTTTTTATCTTAAACTTGAAACGCTAGCTAAAGACAAAAATTATACTGATGTGCCTTCGCTAATGCGTATTAATGGTATTGAAAGTGGCAAAATGTGGCAAAAGCTGCGCGATGATTTGCCCGCTGAAATGGGTCATGATAATAGCTAATTAACGTTAGTTGTGAATCATGATCCTTGCTTAATCCGCTTGGGATATCCAATCATAGATATAAAAAAACCAATCACATTGATTGGTTTTTTTGTCTGTTAATTATGGCTCGATATCTGTGCTTAGTTAGGTCAGGTGGATATGCTGTACTCTTTTGTTTCAGGGCAAGTAGAGAGTGTGCTAATGTCGCCTGAGTCATCAATTTGTTCTAATGTGACGTTAAACCCCCACAACCGATGCAAATGTTTTAATACCTCTTGATGGTTGTCTGCGAGCGGAATGTTGTCAAATGGAATGTACCGTAAGATAATAGATCGATCACCGTCAACTTGCACTTTCTGCACCTGAATATTGGGCTCTATATTCGACAGGTTATATTGTTGCGATAAAATGTTGCGAATGTCTTGATAACCTTGATCATCATGAATGGCTGATATTGAAAGTTGACTGCGTTTTTGGTCATCTAAAACGCCAAATAATTTAAAATCACGGATCACTTTGGGTGATAAATATTGGCTAATAAAACTCTCATCTTTAAAGTGCTCCATGGCAAAATGAACCGTAGTGAGCCAATCGCTACCTGCTATATCTGGGAACCACTTTTTATCCTCATCCGTTGGCGTTTCACAAATTCGTTTGATGTCGATAAACATTGCAAACCCTAATGCATAAGGATTAATTCCGTTGTAAGAAGGACTATTGTAGGCCGGTTGTGCGACTACCGCGGTGTGATTTTGTAAAAATTCGAGCATAAAACGGTCGGTGACTTTACCGGTATCATATAAGTGATTCAGGATAGTGTAATGCCAAAAAGTCGCCCAACCTTCATTCATGACTTGGGTCTGCTTTTGTGGATAAAAATACTGTGCCATTTTACGTACAATGCGCACTAATTCACGTTGCCAAGAGGCTAATAATGGCGCGTTTTTTTCAATAAAATATAAAATATTCTCTTGGGGTTCGCTGGGGAAAATGGCTGTCGTTTTAAGGTTGTCTTTTTGTGGTGATGTCGGCAGCGTTCGCCATAAGTCATTTACTTGGCTCTGTAAATAATTCTCTCGCTCTTGTTGTCTTGCTTGTTCTTCTTTAAATGACACTTCAGCAGGACGCTTATAGCGGTCAACACCGTAATTCATTAATGCATGGCAAGAATCTAAGATCAGTTCGACTTGTTCAACACCATAACGTAATTCACATTCACGGATATAATTTTTAGCAAATACTAAGTAATCGATAATAGAGCTTGCATCAGTCCAAGTGTTAAACAAATAGTTATTTTTAAAAAAACTATTATGTCCATAACAAGCATGAGCCATAACTAACGCTTGCATGGTGATGGTATTTTCTTCCATTAAATAGGCAATGCAGGGGTCTGAATTGATAACAATTTCATACGCCAAGCCCATTTGACCACGTTTGTAGCCTTGTTCTGTTTGGATAAAACGTTTTCCAAATGACCAATGAGTATAACCAATCGGCATCCCAATACCTGCATATGCATCCATCATTTGTTCTGCAGTAATGATTTCAATTTGATTCGGGTAAGTATCAAGCTTAAAAAAAGCCGCTGCTTTTTCTATTTCTTGTTGATATTGTTTTAGTAAATCAAATGTCCACTCGGGTCCATCATCTAACGGGTTACGTTTTTTTTGAACCATGATAGCCCCCTATATAGCTTGTTTTTTAAAAAGTTCGCGAAATACAGGGTAGATATCTTCAACTTGGTGAATATGCTGTACCGCAATGTTATCAAACTGCTGTTGTAGTTGTTCATACTGGTCCCACAGCGTCTGATGAGCTCGATGGCTTATCTCTATATAACTGAAGTAACGCACTTTTGGTAAAATATGTTTCGCCAGTATTTCATGGCAAGTTGGGGAGTCATCAGACCAATTATCGCCGTCAGATGCTTGAGCAGCATAAATATTCCATTCACTTTCAGGGTAACGCGCTTGTTGTATTTCGTGCATCAGTTTTAACGCACTTGATACGATAGTTCCACCGGTTTCTTGTGAGTAAAAAAACTCGTGTTCATCAACTTCTTTGGCTTGTGTATGGTGGCGAATGTAGACCACCTCGAGGTTTTGATAACTGCGAGTAAGAAATAGGTACAGCAGAATATAAAAACGCTTAGCCATATCCTTGGTGGTTTGATCCATAGAGCCAGATACGTCCATTAAACAGAACATTACCGCTTGGCTGGAGGGGATTTCACGTTTGGCATAGTTGTTATAACGTAAATCAAAGGTATCAAGAAAGGGCACTTTAGCGATTTGCTGCTTGAGTACTGATATTTGTTCTTTAATGGCTAAAATTATCTCAGCTTTGGCCCCTGGCGTATCTTCAAGTAACGCTAATTCGGCTTCTAATTGTTTGAGCGCTTTCTTTTTTCCACCACTCATGGCAATGCGCCTTGCAAGTGATGAACGTATCGATCTGACAATATTAATATTGGCTGGTACACCATCATTGGTGAAGCCTGCACGGTAAGTTTGGTACTCTATCAGTTTATTGAGGCGGTTTTTTTGCAAGTTGGGCAATTCTAAATCTTCAAATAACAGTTCCAAATATTCATCTTTTGATATTTGAAACACAAAATCGTCATCTCCCTCACCAGAGTTTGAAGCTTCGCCCTGTCCAGATCCATTTCCTTGTCCGCCCTTAGGGCGTTGAATTTGATCACCGCGATTAAATTGATCATTACCCGGGTGAACACGATCACGCTTCCCGCCTTGACCTTGTCTAAACAGCGGTTCACTGAGATCTCGAGTCGGAATACTGATCTCTTCTCCTTTATCAATATCAGTGACACTGCGACGTGTTACCGCATCACCGACGGCTTTTTTGATTTGTTTTTTGTAACGTTCAATAAAACGCTGCCGATTAACGGTGCTCTTGCCTTTTGCGTTGAGTCGTCTATCAATAAAATTAGCCATACGCCTCTCCCAAGTCATATTTCTGCCAGAGTCATTGACTATCTACTCTGCCAATATTGGGTTTTTACGATGATTTCCGCACTCGTAAATACCATTCTGACAATAATCTGACTTGTTTTTTGGTGTAGCCTTTTTCCATCATGCGATTAACAAAATCGTCATGCTTACGCTGATCATCATTGGATGTTTTGCCGTTAAATGAAATAACCGGTAACAGATCTTCTGTATTAGAAAACATTTTCTTTTCTATGACAATGCGCAGCTTTTCATAGCTGGTCCACAACGGATTATTGCCTTCATTATTGGCTCTCGCACGTAAGACAAAATTGACAATCTCATTACGGAAATCTTTTGGATTACTGATCCCCGCTGGCTTTTCTATTTTCTCTAGTTCAGCATTGAGTGCTCCACGATCAAATAATTGTCCGGTTTCAGGATCTCGATATTCTTGATCTTGGATCCAAAAATCTGCATAGGTGACATAGCGATCAAAAATGTTTTGTCCGTATTCTGAATAAGACTCAAGATAGGCGGTTTGAATTTCTTTACCAATAAATTCAACATATTTAGGGATTAAATAACCTTTCAGAAACTCTAGATATTTTTCGCTAATGTCATTGGGAAATTGCATTTGTTCAATTTGCTTTTCGAGTACATAAAATAAATGAACCGGATTGGCCGCTATTTCTGCACTGTCAAAATTGAACACTCGGGATAAAATTTTAAAGGCGAAACGAGTCGATAAACCTTGCATGCCTTCATCTACGCCGGCGTAATCTCGGTATTCTTGGTAGGATTTGGCTTTAGGATCGGTGTCTTTTAAGCTTTCACCGTTATAGACGCGCATTTTTGAATAAATCGATGAGTTTTCAGGTGCGATCAAACGTGATAACACACTAAATTGAGCCAGGGTTTCAAGTGTGCCTGGTGCGCAAGATGCAGTTGATAATTCGGAGTTGGCTAACAATTTTTGATAAATTTCCATCTCTTCAGAAACCCGTAGGCAGTAGGGCACCTTAACGATATAGACGCGATCTAAAAACGCCTCATTGTTTTTATTGTTTCTAAACGTCGACCATTCGGATTCATTGGAATGGGCCAAAATAATGCCGTTGTACGGTAACGCTGACAAGCCTTCAGTGCTGTTATAATTGCCTTCTTGTGTCGCAGTCAATAGAGGATGGAGCACCTTAATCGGCGCTTTAAACATTTCGACAAACTCCATTAATCCTTGGTTGGCTCGACATAATGCTCCAGAGTAAGCGTAGGCATCGGCATCATCTTGTGAGAAATGTTCTAACTGACGAATATCAACTTTACCCACTAGTGCTGATATATCTTGATTGTTTTCATCCCCAGGTTCTGTTTTGGCGATACCAATTTGGTCTAATATCGACGGATAAACTTTAACCACTCGAAATTTAGCAATATCACCACCATATTGATGTAAACGTTTTACCGCCCAAGGAGACATAATTGTTTTGATATAACGGCTGGGAATGTTGTATTCGTTTTTAAGTAATTCGCTATCTTCTTCTGGGTCAAACAAGCAAAAAGGATGGTCGTTGACAGGGCTGCGAATGCCATCGGCACTTAATATATAAATGGGCACTTGCTGCATCAATGCTTTGAGTTTTTCGGCTAGCGATGATTTACCGCCACCGACAGGGCCTAATAGATACAATATTTGTTTTGATTCTTCTAAGCCTTGAGCAGAATGTTTTAAATAGGCCACAATTTGTTCAATCGCGTCCTCCATGCCATAGAAATCTTTAAACGATGGATAGCTTGCAATAACACGATTAGAAAATATTCGACTTAAGATCGGATTTTTTGCTGTGTCGATGATCTGCGGTTCACCAATGGCCATTAATAAACGTTCAGCAGCAGATGCAAAGGCACTTTTATCTTGTTTACAGATAGCGAGAAATTGCTCTAAGGTATATTCTTCGTCGCGTTTTTTTTGATAACGTTGTTGATAATGCTCAAAAATGCCCATAGTAACCCCTTAAAAACGTGCAGTTGTATTGCTTAAAAAGCCAGAGTGATTAACGCGATGGTCTATAATGTGATGATGAGTCGGTGGCGCAATATTAGGCTTTACGACTAAAGTGTAGGACAGGAAAAATAACTTGGCGAAGTTTTAATGAAAAATAAATTAAATAAAAACAAAGACAAACAGTAGCATTTGCAATAGTTGCAAAAATAAAGCTGTCAGAGTCGTGGTACTTTTGGTGGATTTTAATGCATAAAAAAGGAGCCTTAACGGCTCCTTTGATTTTTGCTATTAATTAACATTAAGCAGCAAAGTTGTTGTTAACAAATTCCCAGTTAACAAGTTGCCAGAAGTGAGCTAAATACTCTGGACGTGCGTTACGGTAATCAACGTAGTAAGCATGTTCCCATACGTCTACCGTTAATAGAATGGTAACTGATTCGTCAGTTAATGGAGTAGCAGCATTGCTAGTGTTAACAATCGCTAATGAACCGTCAGCTTTTTTCACTAACCATGTCCAAGCGCTACCGAAGTTGTTTACTGCAGAATCGGTAAATTTAGCTTTGAATTCTTCAAAAGAACCAAAAGAAGCATTGATAGCAGCAGCGATATCGCCAGTTGCTTCGCCGCCAGCGTTAGGTGCTAAGCAGTTCCAGTAAAAAGTGTGGTTCCAAACTTGAGCTGAGTTGTTGAACATACCACCAGTTGAAGTTTTAACAACTTCTTCTAGTGTTTTGCCAGCAAATTCAGTTCCTTCAACTAAACCGTTTAGTTTTACCACATAGGTGTTGTGATGCTTACCATAATGGAACTCAATGGTTTCTTGAGAAATGTGTGGTTCAAGTGCGTTCTTTGCATAAGGTAATGCTGGTAGTTCGAAAGCCATTAGTATTTCTCCATGGATTCAGGTTATCGTTTTGTTTACCCATCAGGTAACATTCATTTAGGACCATTGTACTGATTATTTTTGTGATGTGAATCATTGTTTAGGGAATTATGTGGATTGCAGTAATCGATTTTATCGATTTTAAAAAAACCCTACAAACTGTGGCATTTTGTTCTTTGTCTAGGTGTCGTACAATAGTCACTATATGTTCAGTCGTTGTAATTAGGAAATCAAATGGAAACTGTAGAAAAGATTAAACAGCAAATTAGCGAAAACCCAATTATTGTGTACATGAAAGGTTCGCCTAAACTACCAAGCTGTGGATTTTCATCTCAAGTTGCTCAAGTGATGATCAACTGTGGTGAACAATTTGCCTTCGTAGATATTTTACAGCACCCAGATATTCGTGCTGAATTACCAAAATTTGCTAATTGGCCAACATTCCCACAATTATGGGTTGAAGGCGAATTGATTGGTGGTTGTGACATCATCACTGAAATGTTCCAAAAAGGTGAACTTCAGCCAATCATCAAAGCGACAGCTGATAAGTTCCGTACAGAAGATGCTGCAGAATAATTGCTATTGATTGAGTGCGTTAAGCGTTCAATAAAAAGCCCCAATGCTAATCGCTATTGGGGCTTTTTTATTTTACATTTTATATGTGTTTACTTAACGATGCTGTAAAAGGATATTACTCGTCTGTTTGTGGCTTTCTCACGGCAGGTAAAATCAGGTTCATGAAAATAGCCACGATACCGCACAAGCTGATACCTGTTAAACTGAACGAGCCAATACCAAAAGCCATTCCGCCAATACCAAACACTAATGTTACCCCGACAATACTCAGATTGCGTGGTTCTGATAAATCGACTTGATTACGAATTAATGTATTTAATCCCACCGCTGCAATAGAGCCAAACAGTAAGCACATAATGCCACCCATGACCGGAACGGGAATGGTTTGCATCATAGCGCCCAGTTTGCCGATAAAGGCTAAGGTAATCGCGGTGATAGCAGTCCAAGTCATAATGCGCGGGTCAAAGCTTTTAGTCAGTGTAACTGCGCCGGTGACCTCGCTGTATGTTGTATTAGGAGGACCGCCCAGTGCCGATGCAGCAATCGTAGCAATGCCATCGCCGATTAGGGTGCGATGTAAACCAGGCTTTTTGAAAAAGTCTTTTCTAGTGACATTCGATATCGCTAAAATATCGCCAATATGTTCTACCGCGGGGGCAATAGCGACTGGGATCATAAATAATATCGCGTGCCAGTTAAACTCAGGGGCCACAAAGTTTGGCATCGCGAACCAAGGCGCTTCACTGACAGGCGTAAAGTCGACAATACCATTAGCTAAGCTGACAGAATAACCCACTAAAATACCGGCGAGGATAGGCATTAAACGGACTAACCCTTTGGCAAATACCGCGACTATAATAGTCGTCATTAATGCAGAAAGAGAAATGATTAATGCGATATTTGGCTCGACGATGATGAGACTGCCATCACCGCTTTTGCCTAACGCCATATTGACCGCAACCGGTGCCAAGCCTAAACCAATGATCATGATGACTGGGCCAACGACAACAGGAGGCAATAGAGTATGAATAAATTTTGTGCCACGTAACTTTACCGTTAATCCAAGTAGCATATACATACCACCTGCAGCCATTAATCCGCCCATGGTGGCAGGAATACCCCATGTTTGTACGCCATATAAAATCGGCGCGATAAAGGCAAAGGAAGAAGCGAGAAAGACGGGGACTTGACGTTTGGTGACTAATTGAAACAGTAGGGTACCGAAACCGGCAGTAAACAAGGCAACACTTGTGTCTAGGCCCGTTAATAACGGCATTAGCACGAGTGCACCAAAAGCGACAAATAACATTTGTGCGCCTTGTAGCGGAATTAACACGCGTTTCATATTTTTCTCCATCTTTGATTAGAAAGTTAGCGTGTGATTAAACGGCGCGAATTGTCACATAAAAGCGATCATATGCATAACAACTTTTAGGGCGCTGTAGCGATTATTGTTATTCGATATGGCTACAATACCCAGGTCTTGTTGAACTCGAGCTGTCAAAATTTTTTCGCGATAAGCGAGTTAGCTCTTTGCTTAAAATGATGCGGCGCAAGTGTTAGAGACAAAGTCTCTAAGTAAGCCGGTATCTTGTAACAAAGCCCCTAGTTTACAAAGACACTTGCTTAGCATCATTACCGCGGTTTAGCCGAACCCTCCGGCAGCGTTAGTGGCTTCTTTCTACTGCATTATCACTTATTCATCTTGAACATCGACACCCCATAAACGTTGCCTTGGATAAAACGGCCATAAACTGTTGTAAAATTTATCTCAAAAGATCAGTCACTTCCTTTCAATATGTTTGTGCAAAAAAGAGTTTTCGTTATCTATTACTCGATGAAATTTTATTATGATATAATTTGCATACTTTTATTTGCTGCGTTTATGTTATCAGATGCTGAAAAAACTAATTAATCTCATTGTGTTACCCCTGTTTGCGCTTACCTCAATCGCGCTCGTGCAAGCTGCAGAAGTCGGCAAGCTTGATGAAGCGGATATTGCGGTAAGCTCACGCGCAAACGATGTTAAAGATCACGGCCTCAAAGAGGCATTAGCTGCCGTTTTCATAAAAAATTCTGGTCTGCCTAGCGTGGTGTTAAATCCATTGGTTAAGGCTCAAATTAATACACCAGAAGTCATTTTGACTCAATATGGTTATTATGAGAAAAATGGCGAGCTAATGCTCAAGGCCAGTTTTGACCATCAACGGATTATTTCAACGTTACGTCAAGCAGGTTTACCTGTTTGGGGTAGTCAGCGACCCTTGACCCTGTTATGGATGTCTGTCAATGAGAACAATGAACCGACTGTGTTAGCTGATGCTTCTTCGGCAGATATTCGTATTGAGTTGGCTCAAGAGTCTACTAATAAAGGCATACCATTATTGCTGCCGATTATGGACTTGGATGATGTTATGCAAGTGAGTATCACTGATGTACGAGGGATGTTTACTGATGTATTAGCCAATGCATCTGCGCGTTATCAAGCGGATTACTTTGCCGTTGCGAATGTGGACACTCAAGGCGGTAATGTCCATTTCTCCTTTAAATTATTTGATAAAAATAGAACTAATGGCGTGTTACAAGCATTAATTTCACAACAAGGTAATGCTGCTGATTATAAACAAGCGACTAAACAAATGATGAACATTCTGGCCGATTATTATATTAGCCAGTATGCAATCGCCTCTACAGGTAGTGATGTTGCAACACAAGTCAGCTTTACTGGGTTAAATAACATGACTCAAGTGGTGCATGTTGAGACCTACCTTCGTCAGCTCAGTGCAGTAAAGTCGATTAAGCTTAGCCAGTTCAAGGGGGATTCTGCTACTTACTCGATAGCGTTGTTTAGTAGTGTAGACGATTTACAGCGGCTGCTTAATATTGATAGTCGGCTATCACAATTAGATACAAAGGGCAGTGTAGAGTCATTTTATGAGTCTAAGACTGACGACACCAAACCCAAATTGATTTATCAATGGTTGGGCTAATAAGTATTACTGGTGCGCGGTACATTGTAATAGTGCAGGGTTAAATACTATACCAAGACTCGTTATGTGCAGGTTTGTCGTTGAAACTCGCATAATTGAGCGACTTAGGTATATAATAGTGTTAGTTCGTTTATGATTTTGAGACCTATCTGAGTGACACAAAACTCACCAAGACAATTATCTTTACCCGTTTATTTACCTGACGATGAAACCTTCCAAAGTTATTACCCGGCTTCGGGTAACGACGAGTTGATCCAAAAACTTCAAGCCAGTGCTGAGGGGAGGTTGGCTTCTTCTTTATATGTCTATGGTCCTGAAAAATCAGGCCGAACACATTTAATGCATGCTGCCTGCGCCCATGCTAATGACTCGGAACGCCGCACTCTCTATATTCCATTAGGTATCCACGCAAGCATTTCACCGGCATTATTTGAGGGCCTAGAATCTCTTGAATTGATTTGTATTGATGATATAGAAGCGATAGCGGGTAACCTTATATGGGAAGAAGCGATTTTTCATTTGTATAATCGTATTGCTGAACAACAAGATTGCCGCCTGATTGTCAGCGGCAAAGCTTCACCTTCTGAAACGGGTTTTTTGTTGCCAGATCTGGTTTCTCGTATGCAGTGGGGCTTAATTTATCAACTTCAACCGATGGCAGACGACGAAAAACTAGTTGCTTTGCAACGCCGAGCGGCAATGCGAGGACTGCAGTTGTCAGATGACGTAGGACGATTTTTACTGACTCGAATGGCGCGTGATTTACGTTCTTTGTTTGATGTACTCGATAAATTAGATAAAGCTTCGATGGTGCATCAACGTAAGTTAACCATCCCGTTTATTAAAGAGATGCTGAGCCTTTAATGCCTTAGGGTTTAATTCATTAGACATAAAATTATCGCCATCAGTCTATCCGATTAGACAATAAAAAACGCCAAATGCATTCATTTGGCGTTTTTTATTGCGTGAGTCAATGGCTTATTGCTTCACGTGATCACTGCCACTAAATTGCAATGGTCTAGTGTCAACAGTATTTTGTTCAGTTTGTGATGAGATTTTCTGTGGGGATTTTGATGGATCAGTTGTTAGTAGCAAGTTTTGTGCCCAGGTTTGGCCTTTAACTAACGCTACTGGCGCAGGTAAACCATCCATCACTTGTTTTACCTCTATTTCAGGTAACATTTGGCTTAAGACGTAACTAGCACGATCGTATAACTCTGGTTGACCGACTCGACCACGTTGGCCCCATTCAACCACAATCGTCGAGCTTGTCTCAATTTCTGGTTTGTCAGTAATGGCGATATCACGCAAAATACCATATCGATGGCTCATCATCACTTCTTCAAATAGCATGGCAACATCTTCTCGTGTTGACGAATAAGCATAATCATCGTTGGCGAGGTCACTTGAGAAAAATAGTGCTACATCACTTGGAGTATAGGCTTTTTGGGTGTTATTTGCAGATTCACCGGCATAATTTACTTTTGCAAGACCATACATCTCATTACTGGTTAATGGATAGCGAATGTTAAGTTGGTCTGATGTCATCTCTTTACCATCATACCGACGATTAAAATCATTTTCTAAGGTTGGACCTTGCAAATTTGCATGCATGCTTTGTGGATAATAATCATTTGCGTGAGCCAGTTCATGATAGAGCAAATCAGCTAAATCATAAGACATGCTGTCAATCGTGCGGTTGATGCGATTACCTTTTTCTATGTATTCACTTGCATAAGCATTATCTTTAACATAACGATAGGGAGATAAATAATTCAGGTCTTCACCAAAGTTGCTGCGATAATCAGGCGTTTCATTAATCGTATCTCGCTGGGCAGAAGTTAGCCACAGGTATTCAGGATCAAGATATATTGCTCCTATAAAACCAGTATAAAAGGCTGGTCTGATATCGTAACTGATGACGACAGCAGTCACTGATTGCAACAATTCTACAAAATCATTATGAGTTTGTGTACGTAAATAGGCTTCAAAGTTTGCCCCCATCCAGTCGTGCGACACGACCACTCTGTCCATAATCGTATCGATAGGATCGAGATTGGTATCTTGGCTAATAAAGGGCAACTCATTAATGATGTTGCATGGATCAACGAATTGGTTCGAGTAAACACAAGAGATTAGTTGGTTTGCATATGGTGAGTCAGGCTTGTAAGGGTGCATTCGTGCAATGGGGTAGCTGAAGTAGGCGTCCGATGGGGTGGTTTTTTCTTTGGTTACGAGTAAATTGACGTCATCACTAATGGTTTGGCCGTCAAATGTGGCAGTGGCTTTAAGACTGAATAGTTGATCGGTATCGACGTTTGGCGCAACAAAAAACGGCCTATTTATGTCACTTAAATCCACGTTGGTAAAGGCTTTATTATTAGCACTCGGATACATGCACCAACTGATATTTTCAGGTACTTGGCCGTTTATATTCTGTATACGCAAACTCGCATCAGTTCTATTCACCATTTGATGATCGCTATTAATGCGTAAAAGATTGTCATTAGAATCGGCAGTAATTGATACCGTTTCTTCAATGTTGATGTTATCGCCAGAGACCGTCACTTTAAAAGCGTAATCTTGGTTACTTGTGGGTGTGAATGCTAATACTTGGCTATTAACTGCAGCAAGTTCAAGACTGGGTCCTGAAATCTGCTGCCACAAAAATGTTTTTCCAATACTGTCTTGTTCATTGATACTGGCAATAATGCTACCTGGTTTGTCTTTGGCATAATCGTGTTCAAGAATAAAAGTCAGTTGAGAGTTTGTGTCGGCAATGGAATAAGTAATATTTTCACTGCAGATTTCGAAAGTGGATGAGGTAGGTACACCTGGATTGTTATTGTCTGAATCTCCTCCGCAGGCGCTAACTAGTATGGCACTGGCTAAAAGACTGTAGATCCCTAAATTTTGCGATAACTTCATTAAACGACTCCCTGTCTATTTTATTATTATTTAAAAATACATTTTTATAACATCCTGTTAGCAAAATAATGTAGCATGCTGTTTTGTATAAATGCAACTAACAAAAAAGCGCCCGAAGGCGCTTAGTGAGGCAACAAAAATGAAGGTTGGTTATTGTTGCTCAGATTTTTTCTTTAACCCTAATCCCAACTCTCGGCCACGTATGCGGGCATAAAACGGAAAACTGACAAGTAGTACGCAAATAAGCACCGATTCAATTAGGGCAAAAACAAGGGCGTCAGTGGTGACATAAGCTAGGGTTAATCCATGTAATAAATACAAACACAGAATAAAACTCGCCCATGCATAAGTGTATGGGTTACCCGTTAAAATACCTTTTAGCGGCAACAATAAAGGTACAATCCATATTAAGCTGAATCCTAGCGAGTAAGTTCCATTTATACCTTGTTGAATAAACCAGCCGCTGAGCAACAAGAGTAATGCAAGGTAACCAATTCGACTTAGTTGAAACAAGGTTTGTGAAGTCATTATTTTACTCGTTAAAGAATAGACAAAACATTTTCAGGTGGACGACCAATGGCAGCTTTGTTGTTCGCTAACACAATAGGGCGCTCAATTAATTTAGGTGTTGCTACCATTGCAGCGATAAGTTGAGCTTCCGATAACGATGTATCCGCCAAATTCTGAGCTTTATATTCGTCTTCTTTGGTGCGCATAAGTTGGCGAGCCGTTAAGCCAAGTTGCTGTAATATTGTATGGATTTCTGCGGTAGTGGGTGGCGTCTTTAAATATTCAACAACAGTGACATCGGCATTATTTGCTTGCAGCAATGCCAATGTTTCACGACTTTTTGAACAGCGCGGGTTATGTAGTATCGTCGTTTTTGTGGTTGTCATGGTCATAGTCCGTCATTAAAAAAATGGCAAACAATAAGTGGGTTTATTGTTTGTCATTATTCTATCAAAGAATTGCTTATAAGGTTAGATTATCGCAGCTATTTTAATGCCTCCATAGCTCTATCCGCTTGTCTAAACTGCCTTATTCTCGCTTCAATTCGCGCCAGTTGTAAGGTTTGGCCATCGGAATAGCGATAGGCATAATTGAGTTGGTCAATCGCACCTTTATAGTTCGCCGATAAGGCCATCAGTTCAGCATTGCTGTAATACTCAAGTGCTTTGTTGTCTAGCTTACGGTATGCATCAGCCATAATTTGATATGGCAACATGTTCTGTTTATCGAAAAATATCAGTTCTTCTAACAGCGGGATAGCTTTTTTAGGCTGATCTGCCTGAACATAAATATTGGCTAAGTTAGCGTTGACCACTTGTGAGGTCGGTTTTAATTTCCGTTGAGCTTCTAATAATGCTATCGCCCCCGCAAAATCTTTTTTCTGATCTAATAAGTCTGTTTTGGTGTCGATGTAAAACAGATTATTGTCATCTTGTTTAAGTAACCCATCAATAATGACTTCAGCTTGATCAAATTTCTCTAAACGGAAAAGTGCTAAGGCTTTGCCATAGAGTGCAGCCTCTTTAAAAGAGTATTCGTTCTTTTTTAGTTGTTGATCAAACAAAGATAACGCTGCATCATCACTAAAACTGGAAAAGCGTACTTGGATACGGGCTTTAGCTAACTGAAAGTTTAAACTATTAGGAACATTATGTTTAGGGTACTGAGCCGCGCGATTACGCGCCTCGGTAATACGTGATTCTGGTAACGGATGTGTCAGTAACATTTGCGGTGGCGTCGTGGTAAAGCGATAGCGAATAGCAAGTTGACCAAAAAATGTAGCGGCAGCATTGGGATCAAATCCAGCATCTACAAGAATTTGCATTCCAATACGGTCGGCTTCTTTTTCATGTAACCGAGTATAGTTAATTTTAGATTGTGTGGCTAATGCTTGAGTTGTTGCTAGCGCAGCCATACCGGCTTGAGGTGCGGCAATCGTTAATAAAATAGCCCCTAACATCCCCACAATAGTCGCCGTCGAACTCTTTTCTTGTGCTTCAAGTGAGCGAGCTAAATGTCGTTGGGTGACGTGAGAAATTTCGTGGGCTAATACCGATGCTAATTCACTTTCGGTATCGGCATTTAAAAATAATCCGCTATGTACTCCAACATGACCACCAAAAAAAGCAAAAGCGTTGATTTCATCATTGCGCAGTAAAAAAAAGTAAAAGGGTGTTTTTACTCCAGTGGCATTAGCAACCAGCTTATTTCCCAGTTCTGATAAATATTGATTCAGCACCGGGTCACTGAGCACGGGTGCCGAAGAACGTATAACGCGCATATAGGCATCACCGTAAACGGTTTCTTTTTCTAAACTAAAAGTATTGACCGCTGCGGTGCCAAGATCAGGAAGATCGTTATTGGCAAAGCTGTGGCCAATACTGGCAGCAAACAAAACGCTAATAGCACTAGCGGCCAGTGTTTTTGAAAAGGTCAATAATGATAATTTACGCAAACGGAACCTTTATGATGATTGAATCGAAAATTTAATCTTAACCAACAAGAATGCTTAATTTACATTGCTTGTGGTTTATTGTCCAAACTAGGATAATAGCCCTAGATTGTTTAAAGCAAGTTGATAATGATTTTAATTGATTTAACACCCTATGTTTGTCCTTATCCTTTGGTAAAAGTAAAACTTTTACTGAAGCAAATGGATCTGGATGAAAAATTACATGTACTCTTGTCTGACCCTGGTTCACGCCGAGATGTTCCCTTGTTGATAAAAAAAATGGGTTTTGGTATTGAAATCATTGCAGATCAATCGCATTGTTTGTCATTTATCATCACCAAAACAAATTGATATTGTTTATATAAAAGGTTTTTCAATGCTGGAATTTTTAACTGATTGGTACAAAACCCGTTTTAGTGATCCACAAGCCATAACGTTAATGTTTATCATTATTGGGATAGGTCTTGCATTGTACTTTGGTGCCGGATTACTTGCGCCCTTGCTCGTTGCTTTGGTGTTAGCCTTTTTGCTTGAGTGGCCGGTGGCACAAATGTCGCGGCTGAGGATCAGTCGAACCGCCGCCGCAACGATAGTGTTGGTGGTTTTTTTAAGTTTGATGCTCATTTTGATGTTAGGTTTGGTACCCAGTATTTGGCGTCAAGGGGTGTCATTGGTCACTGATTTACCCTCTATGATCGATAAGGGAATGCTAATCGTTAGAGAGTTTAGTGCAGATTATCCTAAATTTGTCAGTGCATCGCAACTTGATTCGATGATGGAAGAAATCAATAAAATGCTAGATACACAGCATCTTATTGATTTAGGTAAACAAATTCTGGGTTATTCTGCGTCATTACTAGTGTTAATGGTGTACGCCATTTTAGTGCCATTATTGGTTTTTTTCTTTTTAAAAGACAAAGACCTTTTGCTGAGAGGTAGCAAACGTTTCTTCCCTACTAACCGCGGTTTAGCGCGAAAAGTATGGTTTGAAATGGACCAACAAATCTTCAACTATATTCGTGGTAAAGTGATTGAAATTGTCATTGTAGGCGTAGCCAGCTATATCTTTTTTGCCATCATGGGGCTGCGTTATTCTACGTTACTAGGTGTGTTGACTGGATTGTCTGTATTGATCCCGTATGTTGGTGCCACGTTGGTTACATTACCAATTGCGTTAGTGGCTTTTTTTCAATGGGGTTTCAGTGCTGAATTTGGATACTTAATATTAGGCTATGGCATTATTCAGGCGTTAGACGGCAATGTGCTGGTACCGCTATTGTTTTCTGATGCAGTGGATTTACATCCGGTAGTGATTATTGCCGCTGTGTTGGTATTTGGTGGCTTATGGGGCGTGTGGGGAGTCTTTTTTGCCATACCGCTAGCGTCGTTAGTGAAAGCGGTGATAAATGCTTGGCCGAATAACCAAGAGCAACGACGAGTTAAGTTCGACTCTGAATAGCGCTTGCGAATGGGGGCATTAATCCCGATACAGTAGCCTAACCCGTTGTATAAAAAATTAAAGCTAACCCTATTATGGTGTTAGCTTTTTTATTATGTGGTTTAGGTGTTAGATGTATAAGTGTTTATATGTACAATATGCTATTTGTACAGTGCTTGCAGAGGCATACGACAATCGGCCACTATAGTGTTTTATCTTTACTGTCTTTACTGTCTTTGCCTTCTTTGGTAGAAGATTCTTTATCAAGTTCTTCTGAACTATTTTTTTGCTCAGGGTTAAGCTCTTTGTCTTTATGCTCACCAAATTGAGGCATTTTAAATTTGGCCGAATATTTCAACACTGCAATATTACTCGCGATAACACCTAGGACTAAAATGATAATTAGCCATACTTCATAGCCTTCTAAACTCATTTTAAACTCCTGTTTAATATTGATATTTTATAGCCTTGCTGTTAAACCAGCGCAGGCTAGATCCATATCTATTGCTTAGTCGACAGCTAAACGTAGCTCACACTTACGAATATCTTCTGGGGTATCAACTTCTGGTGAGTCAAATGCACTGATGGCGATTTTAATTTTGTAACCATATTCCAGTGCGCGTAACTGTTCTAATTTCTCGATGTCTTCAAGTTTACCTAAAGGCAACTTAGCAAAGGCATTAACAAAACGCTTAGTGTATGCATAAATACCTAAATGTTTGTAAACAGGGTAGTCGTTAGTATCTCGACCAAAAGGAATGCGGGCTCGTGAGAAATATAATGCATTATGGTGATTATCGAATACCATCTTAACGTGCAATGGATCGTCTAACTCACTTTTATCGACAATTTCAAAACCTAAGGTCGCCATGTCAAACTCATTAGGGTGACGTTCAAAAAGCGTAATGATTTGTTCAATTGATATTGGATCAATCAGCGGCTGATCGCCTTGCAAGTTAATCACTAAATCGTCATCACTAAGACCAAGTTGCTCGATGGCATCGTTAATACGGTCGGTACCTGAAGCCGCATCTGGGCTGGTCATTACCACTTTACCACCAAAAGATTCAACCGCGTCTTTGATCCGGTCGTCATCAGTAGCGACATAAATATTATCTACCCCTCTTGCTAATGAGGCTCGTTCATAAACGTGTTGGATCATGGGTTTACCATTAATCGGGGCGAGTGGTTTGCCCGGGAAACGGCTTGAACCATAACGTGCAGGGATTAATAGAGTAACGTTCATTAATATGACCTACCTGTGGTTGTGACAATGGTGTAGACAATAAATAAAAGGGCTCATAAGAGCCCTTTATGACTAAATGTATCGTTTATTATATACGACGGAATAACGTCGTCAGCATTTCATCAGTAACTTTTTCTTCCCAGCCTTTACCGTACACATTGTCCCAAAGTGGGCCCATGCTCTTGGTGACGGCAACCATCTTAGCGATAGTTTCATCTGGTAAATCTTTACAGATATTTTTCGGCAGAGTGATGTTATGAATTTTCATCATTTTACGGAACTCAGTCACGCCTTCAGGGTAGAACTCTTCTAACACATCAAAGGCTAAACAGTTACCAATACCATGGTGATAACCCAGCACATACCCGAGACCGTAAGATACAGCATGACATGCACCTACTTGGCTATAAGCAATGCTCATGCCGCCCATGTAAGATGCCATCATTAATTTGTCATCTTTTTCTGGGTGGTCGTTTAAGAACACTTGACGACATAAATCCATCGATTTTTCAGCGAAGGCTTTAGCAAACTCGTTAAGATAAGTACCTTGTAATGACTCTACGCAGTGGATAAAGCAATCCATACCGGTATAGAACCACTGATCTGTTGGAACCCCTGCAATTAATTCAGAGTCCATAATGATTTGATCAAATACGGTGTAATCAGAGTTTAACCCTAGCTTACGTACCGGTCCGCACAATACCGCAGTACGTGACGCTTCAGCACCAGTGCCCGATACCGTTGGAATACCAATATGATGTATCGCAGGGTTTTTAATCAAATCCCAGCCTTGGTATTCAGAAGAGCTACCAGGGTTAGTTAACATTAACGATACCGCTTTAGCCAAATCCATGGTTGAACCGCCACCTAAACCGACGACGCTCACAGGTAATTGGCTGTTAAATGCTTTAACTTGTAAAGTTAAACCATCAACTTGTTCTGTGGTTGGCTCATCATCTACGTTAACGTAAATAACTAAGTCGTGTGCTTTAGTTGGCACGCGGTCAGCCAGTGGTTTGCCCTGGTGGACATCATCGACAAGAAAAACAACAAAATCGTTTACGTCTTGTCGTTCTTGACCTAATACAACATCAAGTTGTACAAATGAACCACGACCAAAGATCATTTTTGGTACACATTTAAAATTTTTAAAACTCATTACAAGTGTCTCCATTGAGATAAATTCTGTAAAAAGTGCTCTCAGCTATCACTGACCAAGAGACATTAATGCTAGGCGAAAGCACGTTTGATATTCTCAATACGCTCAGCAATTTGCTCATCGGTCCAAGATAATTTGATCAGCATCGAAATGGTGCGGCTGATGATAGCGTCAGACTTAGGCGTTAGCACCTTAGTGTAATCTGGGCGATCGGCTATTAACATAATGGGTAACGCAGCAGGAGCGTTAAGCTCTTGGATGTGCTTCCAATTTTTAAGATAATGCCAATTGTTAACATACCAGTAAAAACAACCATCAACTTTGTTGGCTGCGAGCTTTTTATTAATTTCTTGAGTGCGAGCTTCCGTTGGCATCATAAATGTTAAGAAGCCTGCTGAATCACCTTCTGGATCAGGAATTTCACGGAATGTAATTTCTGCGATAGAAGCCATGGCATCTTTGATGGTTTTCTTGTTTTTACGTTGAATAGCAATGATTTTATCAAGCTTACGTAACTGTGCTAAACCCATTGCCGCATTCATTTCAGAAATGCGGAAATTCAACCCCATCATTGGGTGCGATTCTGCACCGCGATCATTGCCTACATGGTCATGACCGTGATCTGAAAACATATGTGAATGGTTATAAATCTCGCTGTTGTTGGTCACAATCGCGCCACCTTCACCACAGGTAATGGTTTTGACTGAGTCAAAAGAGTAACAACCCACATCACCAATTGTGCCTAATGCTTGGCCTTTATAACTGCCACCGATGGCTTGACACGCGTCTTCTAAAATCACCAAGTTATGCTTTTTACATACTGCTTTGATTTCGTCCATCTTAGCCATTGAACCACACATGTGAACCAGGTTAATCGCCTTGGTTCGGGGTGTGATTGCCGCTTCAATACCTTCTGGAGATAAACACAATGTTTCATCAATTTCAGCAAAAATGGGTATAGCACCGGCCATAAACACGGCTTCAACAGAGGCGACAAAGGTAAATGGAGGAACAATGACTTCATCGCCAGCACCAATGCCCGCTGCTGCCATTGCCGTTTGTAATGCAGCGGTACCGCTTGATACTAGATGAGCGTGTTTTACGTTCATCTTTTCGCAAAGTAATTGCTCCATGTCGCGGGTTTTCCAGCGATCATTGCGCATATGGTCAAAATTGTAACGGAAGGTAAAACCGTTCTCCATCACGTCAGCAACTTCCTGCTTTTCTTCAGGACCAAATAATTCAAAACCAGGCATGGAAATAATCTCCTAAAAATTCTGCGCATAGTAGCGCTAAATAAACGGGGTGATTATAACGTCCTTCAGTGGTGGTTCGCGACTTTTATTGCATATTTTTAATAACAATAAACAAAGGCCTACTAAATAAACGACCTATTGATAAAGTATAAAAGCAGATAGAAGGAGCCGTTATGCGAAATTTCGGCCATGAAGACGGTCAATGGTCACGTCTAAATCGGTGAGCAATCCGTTATTAACCCCGTAAATCCAACCATGAACTGCTACATCCTGACCGCGATCCCATGCTTCTTGGACTATGTTGGTCGACACGACATTTGACACTTGTTCTATAACATTAAGTTCGCAAAGACGATCAAAACGCCGTTGCTCAGTCATGGGTTCAAGTTCTGCACAATGAAAACGATGAATATCACGCAAATGCCCAAGCCAATTGTCAATCAGCCCCAATCGCTCTTGATTCATTGCCGCACGCACACCACCGCAGCCATAATGCCCAACGACCATAATGTGCTTTACTTTCAGCACATCAACAGCGTATTGCAGCACCGATAAACAATTTAAATCAGTGTGGATCACCATATTAGCGATATTACGATGAACGAATACTTCACCCGGTAATAAGTCTATAATTTGATTAGAAGGCACTCGACTGTCAGAGCAACCAATCCACAGATACTCAGGATTTTGTTGTTTTGCTAATTTTTCGAAAAAGGTGGGATCTTCTTTGTTGATCCGTTCAGCCCAACGGCGATTATTTTCAAATAAAGGTTGAAGAAGTTTCATTGGTGCTCAAATTAGGTCGTTTTCGCCGGTAACGCATTACAGACTATATGTCATTTGTCACAATTATATCAGCAATATCGGTGGATCTGGTCTATCCATTTAAGTGATTAATTAAAATTAATTTTACTCAAAAAATCAATAAGATGCTGATTAAAAATAGTCGGTTTTTCGATGTTAGCTAAGTGACCAGTTTGTTCTATGTGGACTAATTGACTGCCATCGATGGAGTCATGCATTAAATAACTTTCCAGTGCGGTACGCAAATGGCCGCTTAATCCAACCGTCACTAATGTGGGTAATGTTAGCGATTCGACAAATTCGAGGGTATCGCGTTTAAAGATGGCCATGTTGGCAAATTTAAGTAACGCGGCAATTTGCGCGCTGGAATAAGTGGTTAATTCAGTGCTGAATTGCTCTATCTCGGCCGTAAGCGTGGCATCTTGGGTGATTAATTGCTCAATGTCTTTACTGAAAAATAAGCCGCTAATAGTCTGTGCAAGCTCCGATGATATTGCTTGTTGGTTGGCTATTTTAGCCATTAACCCTTGATATTTAATGCAATTGACTTGCGGTTCAAATCCCACAAAACTGTTTAACATCACCAGCCCATTAATACGAGCTGGGGCATGTAAAATCAGTTCTGCCGCAATGGCGCCGCCACTGCCATGGCCTATGATGGCGGCCGAATGAATATTGAGCATATCCATTAGTGTTAATACATGTTGGGCTACATCTTGCAAATTTTGAGTCGTCTCTGGGATAGTCGTCGTTTGACCATGGCCCCAAAAGTCAATGGCGATACAACGATACTGTGTTGATAATTCATCGATCTGTGCTCGCCACATATGACTGTTTGCGAGTAAGCCATGACAAAAAATAACCACAGGTCCATGGCCTTCATCCGAGTAATACAGTGGCTGATTATCAATTATTTTATGGGGCATTAAAGTGGACATAACAGACTCATTCAAAGGGAACGTACGCACAGGCATTAAGCCGGAGAGGGCGCAACAAAAAAAACGTAATGATTAACTAACTCGGTTAGTCGTTCAAGTAATGATGATTTTAACGATATTTCTGCAGCAGACAACACTTTTGCTAATTCAACCGCGCTAAATTGCGCTAACAATTCATTAGCAACGGGGAAATAACTTATATGCCAAGGCTCTGGGCTAACACCGCTTAAATGAGGCTGATACGGGAAATAAAACCCAAATTGAGCAGCGTGTAAATTGAGCCACTGGTGCAATGGAGCACAAGGACCATTGCCTGAGTATTCTGCTGTGATTAATTGTAACGCTTGCTGGGTAATACTATTGGCATCATATACATCAATATCTGTACCCCAATGGTGCCTCGAGGCACCAGGTAATGCAGACCATATCAAAATAGTATCAATTAGTTGCTGTGGCGTGAGGGTAGTAAACTCTACGGGATTTGAGGTTTTATCGAGTAAAGGACGTTGGCCACAAGCTTTTGCATTCCAAATACTCAATTGGCGATCAAATGGTCGATATGCCGAGCATATTTGCAAATCAAACCCTGCCGCTGATGCCGCATTTTGCAGCTGGTTAAATGCAGCTGCAGTGCGCTGTTCCAGTAAATATTGCCCAATAGCAACTAGATTTCCATCGCCTAAACCGTAAAGTGTCGCTTGCTCGCAAGCAATATCGACCAAGGGCTGCCGTGGACTTATTTGCACAGTAGTTTTTCCAAAATGCGTTCATAACAATTGGCCAATATCTCTAAGTCGGCCACATTTACGCATTCGTTGACCTTATGAATAGTGGCGTTTACTGGGCCTAACTCCAACACTTGTGCGCCCGTTGGGGCGATAAAACGTCCATCTGAAGTACCACCTGTGGTTTGTGGATCGGTTTGATAACCTGTGACTTCACGAATTGCCTCACGCGCAGCGTCAAGTAATGGACCGTCACCGGTTAAAAAAGGTAAGCCATTAAAAATCCAGTTGATATCATAATCTAAGCCATGTGCATCAAGAATACTCACTACCCGTTGGATCAACTCTTCTGCGGTCACCTCAGTGGAGTAACGGAAGTTAAACATGACGGTTAGCTCACCTGGAACCACATTTGATGCGCCCGTACCGCCATTGATGTTAGCGATTTGAAAACTGGTGGGTGGGAAAAACTCATTGCCATTGTCCCAATGCATTTGTGCGAGTTCAGTTAGTGCAGGAACCGCTTTATGAATAGGATTATCGGCTAAATGTGGATAGGCTACATGACCTTGAATACCATTGACGGTTAAGTTGCCTGTTAAGCTGCCTCGGCGACCATTTTTGACCACATCACCCAATTTATGCGTTGAAGAGGGCTCGCCGACTAACGCCCAAGTCATTTTTTCATTACGGGCTTCGAGGGTATCAATCACGCGCGTAGTACCGTTAATAAACGGACCTTCTTCGTCACTGGTAATTAAATAAGCAATAGAGCCATTGTGATCTGGATGTTTGGCGATAAATCGTTCGGTAGCAATAATCATCGCCGCCAATGAGCCTTTCATGTCGGCAGCGCCGCGACCATGTAAATAATTATCAATAATGGTGGGTTCGAACGGTGGAGTGTGCCAACGATTGAGATCGCCTGTTGGTACCACGTCGGTATGGCCAGCAAAGCAAAAAACAGGGTCGCTATTGCCACGTCTTGCCCACATGTTAGTGGTGTCTTCAAATACCATTGGCTCAATGTTAAAGCCAATGGCGGCAAGACGATTGGCCATCAACGTTTGGCAACCTTCATCTAATGGCGTTACCGATGGGCGTGAAATCAGATCTTTTGCTAATTCAACTACGTCATTATTCATTATGCGAACCACATTTGATATTCTGCTGCTTTAAAGCCAATCAGCAATTTATCCTTGTTAACTAAAACTGGGCGCTTGATCAGCGTAGGGTGTTGCACCATCAATGCGATAGCCTTGTCTTGAGTGAGATCGTTTTTTTCGGCATCATTTAAGCCACGAAAACTGGTACTTCGTTTATTAAACAGGGTTTCCCAACCGATGATATTAGCCCACAGCGCTAACGTGGTTTCACTTAGACCGTCTTCCCGAAAATCGTGAAACGTGTAATCAATTTTTTCGGCTTCAAGCCATTTGCGCGCTTTACGAACAGTATCGCAATTTTTTATGCCGTATAAGGTCAAAAGAATACTCCATTAATGTCGATTGGATTGTAATAGTAAGGTTTGGCTTTCAAAATAAGCCTGAAAAGTGCCTTATGTAAGATGGATATCAGTGAATGCATTTAACAACATTGTGGCATTGTGAAGCGGCTTGAACAAGCCTAAGACGGCGTTTTGGGGCGATTTCATAATTTGCAACCTAGGCTAATTTAAGCGTGCGGTTGCATATTAATGTGTCGCTAACCATTAGCCATATCGGTTAACTATGTCGGTTAACTATGTCGATAAAAATAGCTCAGTCCAACATGATGTTACATTTGCACAGTAAAAATAATATCTTTACCGGCAATGACACTACCTTGGGCTTTATCTAATTGCTTAATATCTTCCATATTGGCCAACACCACAGGGGTCAATAGACTGTCGACTTTATCGCGCAAATAGGCCAGATCAAAAGCCAAAATGGGTTCACCTGCTTTGACTTGCTGACCTTCTTCGGCTAAACGTTTAAAACCATTACCCTTGAGCTCAACGGTGCCAACACCAAAGTGAACAAACAATTCTAGCCCCTGGGGTGACTCGATGCTGAACGCATGATTGGTTTCAAAAATTTTACCAATGGTGCCATCAATTGGGGCAACCATAAATTCGCCCTTAGGGTCGATAGCAATACCATCGCCAACAATTTTTTCAGCAAATACCACGTCGGGTACTTTTTCAATTGCAACAATATCACCCGATACTGGTGCATAAATAGCTATACCGCCCGTCAATGGTGGTTGGCCAGAAATCAATCGCCGTATTCGGCTTAAAAATCCCATAAGAACAAGCCCCTGTTAGTCATTTTTTTATGCGGTTAAGTGTAAACGGCTCTGCCAGCTTTACCTACTTTATTCGTGTGATTGGTCGCAATCGAGTGAAAAAGCGTTAATGGCTTCACGAATATCAGTAATGCGAGTTAACAAAGCGATGTGTTGTGCATGGTTAACAAAATTGGTGTAGTTACCTTCAATCAATGCCACTTTTACGTCTAATAAATTAGCAGGATTGATACTCAACTCATCAAGCCCAAGTCCTACCAATAAGGGCAGAACTTGTGGATCGCTGCCAAGTTCACCACACAATGAAACACTGACATGAGTGTGTTTACAGTGGGAAATCGTTAAGGCAATAAGTTGTATTACTGCCGGTGACAGTGGTGGGTATTGTTTAGCTAAATGCGGATTGGTGCGATCGGCCGCTAAGGTATATTGGGTTAAGTCATTGGTGCCGATACTGACAAAATCGAGTAATGGCAACATACTTGGCAGGTTCAGAACTGCTGCTGGGGTTTCAACCACAATGCCGTAGCTGAGAGCCCCAAAACCTTTTTCTTGCTCGTTCAACTCGGATTTAGCGCGTTCAATTAACAAGAAGGCGGCGTCAAGTTCTTCTACCTGGCTTACCATCGGAAACATTAATCGAACTTGGCCATGATTAGCGGCGCGAAGGGCGGCTTTCACTTGAGTAATAAAGGTCTCTGGGTGTGCCAAACTATAGCGAATGCCACGAATGCCAAGGGCAGGGTTATCTTCGTTGTTTTGAGGCAAGAAAGGAATTTCTTTATCGGCGCCAATATCAAACGTTCGAATGGTAAGCACTTCACCTTGTAAGCTATGAAGGGCATCGCAATAAAGTTTATATTGTTGATGTTCATCTGGCAGAGCTTTGGCATTCATCAGTAAAAATTCGGTACGAAATAAGCCAATACCTTGGGCTCCAACATCGGTGACATGAGATATTTCACTCAGGTTGCCCACATTGGCCAGCAAAGTGACCTTATGACCGTCGCGAGTTTGACTGGGTTTATCTTTATAAATCATCAATGCTTGGCGACGCAGCAATTCTTGTTGTTGTTTCTGCTTTAATTGATCAAAAACGTCAGCTGACGGGGCAACATGTAATTCACCTGACATACCATCTAAAATAAGCTGAGTGCCATCGTCAATGACGTCTTTGGTTTGTGAAAATTGATAATTGAGTAATGCAGGTATCCCTGCTGCCCGAGCCAAAATAGCAGTATGGCTTGTTAGACCTCCAGACTCTAGGATCAGCCCGGTGATGTGAGTTAGTGGCAATATGGCAAATTCTGCAGGGGTTAAATCATCAGCCAGTAATATGGTGTCTTCGGCAAGGGTCGATAAATCCCATTGTAAGTGCCCTTGCAACGCACTGGTTAAGCGCTTAGCCAAACACATAATATCAACACTGCGATTAGCCAAATAAGGGTCATCTAATGCCGACATTTCTGCTGCATGTTGATTAAAAATGCGATCAACAGCAACGGCGGCACCGACTTTAAATTGACGAATATGTTGATGAAGTTGCTGTTGTAGTTCCTCATCTTCAAGCAACATAATATCGCTATCAATAAGTTGGAAATTATCACCATCTGGGTACAGGTGATGTTGGCAGTGTTGTAAATGAGCAATAAGGTGATTAATGGCTTGTGTTAGCTGTTGTTGCTGCTGGTCAATTTGTTCAATAGAGAGAAGTTTAAAATCCAGTGGTGGCAGTTGAGTGGTGATAGTCAGTGCTTTACCAAAAGCGATGCCTGCTGATACTACTATTCCGTTGATTGACATATCGCTGTCCTATTAACTATGGTTGTCCTAATTAACTCTAATTAACTCTAATTAACTCTAATTAACTCTAAT